>ENA-OPWO01000040-OPWO01000040.1-human-gut-metagenome-genome-assembly--contig:-NODE-40-length-48692-cov-4.979563_pt1 | contig 48692 bp, 38 predicted proteins | sample MGYA00241510_ERZ502012 | MGnify/ENA primary metagenome ERZ502012 (study PRJEB25962, sample SAMEA2041923) | human gut metagenome | biome: human gut; feature: human-associated habitat; material: faeces...
CATATTTCCACGTGCTTTACGTTTTGCGCTGCTAAATTACAAAGAAAATCTGAATTAGCCAAGCATAAATTCAAATATTTCCCTTTCTGTTTCTAACTATGTCATTTGGCACTGGTAAACAAGTCATTTACTGTTGCTAACCAAGCCATTTACGAGTGCTAAATAAGTCATTTCCAACCTCTCAATAAGTCGTTTCCTTATCGTAAACAAGTCATTTGTTCTTTTCAAACAAGTCATTTCTCTTTTCATCTTTTCGCTGTTTTATTTATTTCGGCTGCAAAAGTAGTAAAAACCAACTAAGTCATGTGTTCTGCGATATATCGCGATTTCTTTAAGATTCATTAGCAGACTTTAACAGAGCTACTTTGATGTTCTCATGATTTAGCAGGATTACTCAAAAGGAATAAAACATTACAAAATAAAATGGAGGTGACGGTGACACCTACTTTTCAACTTTATTTTTATGCATTGGAGACACTACCCTCCAATTTGGATGTCTCCCTCTGATTATCAATCTTTTATATATTTTCGCGCGGTAAGTCATAAAAAAAAGAGTATATAAAAGTGTCACCTGTCACCGTTTTCTGTCAAGCCCTTTATTGGAGCCAGTTTGTTGGGTGACACCAGTGACACGAGTTTTCACTGTTTTTGTGGTGGTGTCTGTCACCCCTGTCACCTAACGATATGCAGAAAATAGTGGACAAAATCATATTGTATTCTTGTTTGTTTGCCTATTTGTTTGCATGTTTGTCTCTTCAAAATTAGGAAAAAGTGCTCTTCTGACGTAATAAAATAGACGATGAAACGTTATACTTAAAAGAACGAAAAAATAAGGCTTCAATGAATTTATCTACTACCTTAAGTTCTCATTAATAGTTTTCATAAAATCCATATGCACCTTTTGCGAGGCTTGTTGAATGTTCACCAAAATATTCATGATATAAACTTTCCCCAAATCCTTTAATTCCTCCTTGATCGTTCGAAGGCATGAGAATATATTCTTGTGGATTTGTTGCATCGAACACATTGTTGGTGTAGCAAATAGCTGGTAAAGAGTCTAAATAAAGATGCTCAAGATATATGCCAAGTTGTTCCTGTTTGCCATAATCGCTCATTTGGTCTTGAAAGAGTATTTTCTTGAGTTTAATGAAATCATCTGCAAATGCTACAACGATTTTTTCCATTCCGTTCTTTTGTATTTTAAAGGTTATAGCATTATCATCCATTCGTGCTATACAAGAATTACAATAAGGCTTAGTAAGATAACTTAAATCATAAACCCCATATTTGATTTTGTCAGCTGCCATTGTATTATTGTAATCGATGTAATTTAGTCTCACGCTCCATTGTCTTTTGTCGGCAGATGTTCTCAGTATCAAGTATATGGAGCCAAGTATATGTTGTGTTTCTTGTGAAACGATTCTAAAGCTAAAATATTCCATCTTGCCATCAGATTGATTGTTAAACACGCGATAGTCCACTAGAGCTTTTGGAAATTCTTCTATCACAGATACTAGTGCAGCCCGGAAATCTCTTTCAGCAAGTGCTCGATTGGTAGTTTGGTAATAACCAGTGCCGATACCAGTAATTTGTTTACCATTCTTCGGTATAAATACATTCAATTGAGCACTTCTGTTTTTCCAAAGAGGTCCAGAAATTATGTTTTTATTATATCTCCCATTCCACACATATTCATATTTAAATCCGAGACGAGTAGTAAGTCTTTCCCTGAATATTGGAGCGTCACAGTCCATCTGCACCCCATGATAGCTCAAATGCTCATTGGCTCCTGGGAATACCGCAGCAAGGCAATTGTTAATTTGCTCGATGTTTTCTCCAGAAACGGATTGTTTTGAAACAAAAACAACTTTACCCGTTGGAGAGTGGAATGTTGTACTTTTTTTATTCTGTGCCAATAAGTTTATGCTAACACTTATAAAAAGGAGTAAATAAAATAGTCTTCTCATTGCTTTCTATTATTTAAATTTTTTGCAAAGGTAAATATTTTATTTCTATATAATGCTATATTTTAAAAAAATAACATATAGTATTTGTCTTTTTTCATGCAGAGTAATCAAAAGGTGCATGATAAGAGAAAATAAGTGAAATATAATATCTGTCGCCATTGATGGTTGAGGATTGCCTTGGCGCCTATAATCTTCAAGTAGCCAATGCGCCTGCTATCAGATACTTGCAGTAGAAGGTTTCGCCAAGACAGATATTTTATTATGTGCCCTTTTTCTTCATCATCAATCGCGACTTTTCTTTGGCCAGAACCTGCATATCCACTGCCACATCGTCTTCATCTACAATTTCTACGCCAGTCATTGTTTCTATCACGTCTTCCATAGAAACTACGCCACGGAGACAACCGTATTCATCCACAATAATAGAGATGTGTTCGCGCTTTTCCAGCATCTTTTCCCATATCTGATATAGAGATTCATCTTCATTGAAAGAAAGAATCGGACGCACCAACTCTGATAATCTGGTCTGGAACTTGTCGTCTGAAACCTCCTTGAGCACCATGTCTTTCAGGATATAGCCCACGATGTAGTCTTTGTTATTGTCATATACAGGGATGCGAGAGAATTTCCATTCCTTCTGTTCGTAAAACTCCTTGATGGTTTGATTCACGTTGGCAGATTCTACCACAATGGATGGCGTCATTACCTCTTTGGCCTTTACTCCAGCCAGGCGAATACAGCTTTTGATGATCTTGCTTTCTGATTCACGGAAGATGCCTTCTGTGGTTCCTACATCCACCATGGCTGACACTTCCTCGCGGCTCATGGTGGCCTGGTGGTTCTTAGGAGTAAATATCTTCGTGATAAGTTCTGAGAGCAGTACCAATGGATAGGTGATGAAAATGAGCACCCTGATAATCTTGGTAGATGACATGGCTATAGAGCGCCAATAGGATGCACCAATGGTTTTCGGGATGATTTCAGAAAGCACCAAAATCAGCAGGGTAAGAATAGCGGAAATGATACCGAAGTATTCTTCACCAAAGAGTTTGATAGACTCAGCACCTACACCGGCAGAACCGATGGTGTGGGCAATGGTATTGAGCGAAAGAATGGCACCCACTGGGCGATCTACGTTGTTCTTGTACTGTTTCATCAAAGAGGCAGTCTTGTTGCCTTGACTCTCCTTCATCGAGATAAACGACATTGGAGTTGATAATAACACAGCTTCCAGGACAGAGCATAAAAAGGATAGTGACAGAGCACCTAAAAAATATAAAATAATTAAACCCATGTAAATTTTAATTCGTTAATAATATGTTATCTGAAATGAGATAGATATTATTTCCGAAGATTACAATGAAGGATGTAATGGGGAACATTACATCTTTGGAGTTTATTTGATATATGTTTTGTTGTTGCAAATGTCATTACAATCATCATTGATTTCAATTTGTTGCAAATATAATGAAAATACTACGAAACTCCTCTTAATTTCTCGAAAATTAGATTGTTTTATATGATTTTTAGTAAATATTTGTTAGTTTTTCTAATTACATCTTTCATGGAGAAGAGGATGAGGGAAAGTCATAAATCTTGACACGCTATCTGATGAGAAAGCATTTCCTCAAAGAAAGTATATTTATCAAATCTAACGATGCGCATTTATCAGGTCTCATGATGCGCTTCGTTAGGGTTTAATGATGCGCTTTATTAAGGTCTCATGATGCGCATCGTTAAGTGTTAATAAAGCGCTTCTTTAAGTTGCAAAGAAACGCTTCTTTATCCGTCTAAAATTTTCAATAAATTAGGTTTCATTTTTTCCGTTCCTGACCCACTTTTATTTTTCCCTGCCCACGGAAAAATTCTTGCGTGGGCAGGGAGAAAAAATTACCCCAGCAGATAAGGATAATTTAAAGAGTATTTGGGGGAAATGGGAGTATCATCGAAAAAGAGTATAATTTAACTCTTCTTGTAGGAAAATAGAGATAGAAAAAGGGTGCGTCATAAATTCATGACACACCCTCTTAAATTTTTTATTTGTTTTCGTATGTAACTACAAAATTACTTCTTCTTATAAGTAACAACTACCTTGTTAGCGAAGATTGACTGAGCGCTGGAAATAACAGAACCTGTGGTCTGCATGGTCAATGTGTTGTTCGTAAAAGAACTCTCGATACCTGCAGTAACTGAGGTTTCTGCGCCACTTTCATCCATCTCTGCTGCAATCAGCTGACTTGGCACATAGGTAGATACCTTCACGTTGCGGTTGAGAAGGAAGCCCAGGAACAAATCTTCACGTGTCTGCATCCAGCCGAAAGCATTCAGCAGATAAAGAGGCTCAATGGTGTTAGGACAAGTACGGATGCTCTTGTCTGTTGCCAACCCGTTGGCCAAGCTCATGGTATAAGCAGACAAGTTGCCATCTGTATAGGTGTTCAGAAGATTTGCATCATCATTATCTGCTGCACCGTTCTTCTTTACACTTACAAGATAACCGTTTGCATCGTAATTCCAGGTATAAGCAACTTCATCACCATACCTATCGTAACTTGTGCTGCCGATAATGCGGCCCTGATCGTCGATGGTATAAGTGAATGGTGCTCCTGAGAACAAACTCATGGTTGTAATAGTCTTACCGCTATACTCGAAAGCCCACTCTACACCACCATTAGAAGAAATTCCCTTCAAGGAACCATCTTCATTATAGGCGAAGTTAACAACCAGTTTGCCTTCTTCAAGACCCAACATTGGAGCATACAAGTCGAGCATCGCATTATCTGTAATGGTGATGCTCTCAACCTGGCGCTGCTGGAAGGCATATACCTTACCCAATTCCCATGTTGAATTGCCACGAACCAGGGATACGGCATACTCGCCTTCTGCCAAATCAGCAGGAACGGTGAACTTCACGCCATCTGTTGTAACAGTAGCATCGATGGTCTTGTCACCAACAACAATCTTATCGCCCTGAGCAAAACCGATACCGGCGATAGTTACCTCCTGACCAAGACCCATTTCTGCAGGCAATGAAAGGGTAGAGATAGGATTGTCAGCTGCAAGAAGATTCATGCTGCCCAAGGTGAAGCTGTCATTAGCCACCTTCAAAACTACATTTACCTTACCTGGAGTCATGGTGTAAGGGATGGTGAATGTAGCACCATTAGAAGTCATCTTGGCATTGGCATTTACCTCTGCGCCTTGCTCAGGCTGGAGATAAATAGTCTGACCAGAAGCGAAACCATTTCCCTGAACAGTTACTTCGGAACCGATCTTTGCAGAAGATGGAACCACCTGATTGCTCACTGGGTTGCTTGGACCATCGTCATCTGACGAACATGCTGAGAATGTGATGATGGCACAAAGCATCAGCATCATTGAAATCAATTTTTTCATAATCGTTGGTTTTAATTAATGAATAAAATTTTATTATACTCTCATTGTCACGGGATGCAGCCCCCGATGAGTAGGACTGCTTAAATAATTAAATTACAAACCTGGCTGACTGTTCAGAATCTTTTCTGTATCCTCGCTGGATGGTCTTGTCATGTCAGGATTGACAATTCTTCCATTAGGATCGAGGAGGATGAAGCGAGGAATACCGCTGATGCGATAGTCGCTCTGGAACTTGGTGCCTTTGCCGATGTAAAGTTGGGTGCCACTCAGAGCACCGCTCTTCACGCGATCAGCCCACTTTGCCTTGTCCTGATCTATAGAAAGACCTACGAACACAATGTTTCTGCCCTTGTACTTTTCCTCCAACTTCTTGAGGAATGGCAACTCCTTCTGGCAAGGACCGCACCAGGTGGCCCACATATCTATATATACATACTTGCCACGGAAATCGCGGAGCGTCATCTCCTTACCGTTCACATCCACGCCCTTAAACATTGGTGATGGACGGCCCACGGCTGCCTTGTCCCATTTGGCACAAGCCTGTTTGAAGATGGCATTGAGGCGAGGTGAGGTAACGTAGGTATAATAGAGGTTCTGAAGATCTGTAATGTTCTCCACACCATTTCCCTCTACGTAGGTGAATGCCAGGAAGTGAATCAGTGACTCGCGAACCTTATCACTCTGGATGTTCTCGCCGATATAACTCATTTCTGCCAATACCTTTGGATAATACTGGCGGATGTCCTTGCCTGCCTCGTCGAAGATATGAGCCGTCTCAATCATAAAGTTGCGGTATTCATCGATGTCGGCAAGATCTTCATCCTCCTTCACATACTGGCGGATGGCATCGTAATACTCCTTGCCCAGTACCATTGTAGTGTCCTGAGTGAGGTATGTATGACTTACAGGATACATCAGCATCATGTTGGCATAGAAATAAGTGATTCTGCCTTCCTCCATCTTCAGGAACTTATCATTGGCTGCAAACTTGCGTGCCTTCAACAGGCGTTTCATCGAAGCCATCTTCTTATCCACAGTTGCCTTGAACTCGCTCCATGGTTGGGCATAAGCCTCATTAGGAAGAGCCGTCAACTGAATCTTGTTCAGGTAATCAACAGCCTTCTCGTTGCCGCCTTTCACAACGAAGGTGTTGTCGAAATCATGGGCATCGAAGGAAATGTTCATCTCGTCGCCCTTCTGGAGATAGACTACTTTGAACTTCTCACCATAATATACATTGGCATAGAGTGCATCCATGCCGTCGAGCTGCACTGTGGCTTTGCCGTCGGTGAGCGCAAACTCGTTGACACTCATGTGGTAAACCAATACCACATTGGTCAATACCGGATTCTTGACATCAAACTTCACTGTAATGCCATCAGCGGCCTGCATGTTCACTGCTGCAAACAGGAACAGAAGCAATGACAATATCTTATTCTTCATTTTCATTTTATTTTAAAATTTTCTTTCTATTGAAAGCATCTTATATATAATTAAGGTGTAATTAGTTGGTACGCTCGCGATAGGTAGCATCCACAATCTTGCCGAAGCCTGAATAGCTGGTAGGGATTACCTTAGAGAAGTCGCCCTCTGAACTCATGCCGTTGTAGATGCGGAGTGTGCCGGAACCCTTACTGCTCTCTGTGCCCACGATAAGATCGTAATCATTGGCTGATGCGGAATTCTGATAGAAGTTGAACTTCATCATCGTGATGGTCTCGCCGCTGAAGCTAAACTGGCGCTCTGCCTTCAATGGCTTCTCTGAGAGATTCACACGATAAACCGTGCCGCCCACGGCATAATACATATAGTTCTTCAGCGAACTGAAGGCGAAGCATGTAGCCTTGGCGATGTCGGTACAGTCGCTCAGATCGCCATAGTAAGCCTTGCCCAGTGCGAATGTGCAGTCGGCATAACAGAGCATATCGCCCAACTGAATGCCATACACTTCATATTTCTTTCCGCTGCGGAGTATGGTATAGGTGACGCCCATCAATGCATTTCCCGGGTCATACTTAGTATTCTCCATATAAACGAAGTCCATACCGGTAGGGTATTCCGAAAAGGCATTTCCCGTTACCATCTCAGAACCCTTATAGCCCGTAGCAATCTCTTCCATCTCTTTCATGGTGTGATAAGAGGCGTCTGAAAGCGACAATCCTGGCAGTAACGGACAGCAGGACATGAAGCACTTGTTTACATTATCATAAAGAAGATAGATGGATGCATAAGAGGCGGCTCCGATGTTGGCTCCCACGGCAGGGGCAAGCACCGGCTGTTTGTTGACAGCAGCAAAGAGTCCCTGGATTCCCATGTTGGAAGCAGAGTAGGCATAACCATCACTTACAATCATTCTCATCATGCCGCTCTGGTCGCATACCATGCTTTGAGGATGCAGATCCTGCTGCTTCGCCACCTCGTACTTGAAGGCATAGTCTTTCTGCCACATGAAACTGTTTTTTGAAAGACGAGTAGCGCCATCGGCTGTAAAGAGATAGAATGGAGAGTCAGTATATCCGCTATTGGGTGCATACTGGATGCGATAAGGATGATTCAGCTCTGGCATTCCGGTAGTCTTGAGGACATCGAAATAGGTTTGACCAGTAATCTTTGAAACGATGTCGAGACGGGTCTTGCCATCTACATCGCAAAGCACCATCCAACCCTCTGATGTAGTGTCACTCACGGTGAGCTTGTAGCTCTGTCGCCAGAACAGACCGGTGTTCTTCTCTGTGGCGGTGAAATAGAGGATATATTCTCCTGCAGGAAGTGTCATTTCCTGCAAGAGATGTTTTTCGTTGCTGAGTACCGTTATCTCATTATCGCCCGACTTGTTGATTACCTTCCATTCATAGTTGTAGGCATCCAGGTCGGTGATGTTATCGCCCAGATTTGGATCGAGGTCGATGTTGGCATGGGTGAGCACTGAGATGTTCTCTGGCACGCCCGTAATAGTAGGCTCGTTCAGGCTGTGATAGTCGTAGTTGCCCTCGTCTTGCGAGCAACCAGCTAACATGGTAGCCATCATCAGAGCCATTGCCCATATTTTATAATTTCTCATAATTCTTAATGTTTTTCTTTTAATTTCTCCTTTGAGAGTGAATGTCTTCCCATGGCTTTACTCACCATAGAATGCTAAAGCATTGCCCTGTGCATCGAAGGCATCGGCATCGTAGGTTTTGCCACTGTTGCGAAGTTTCTGCTGCTCCTTCACATAGCTTTGCATTTCAGAACTTACATAGCTCTGCATGGCAAGTGTCATCTTCGAATCGTCATTGAAATCGGCTGGATCCAGGTCAAGAACCTTGCATGCCAGTTCAAACTTCTGCTGAGTGAAGTCACCGAGCAAATCAGTTTTCCATGCCTTTGGTGCTGTGGTAAACTGGTCGGAGAAGATAATCTCGTAAGACAGGGTGGTCACCACATCGCCATTAGCTGTGGTTTCCTCTGTCACGGGCAGGGTGAAGAATGCATTTGGCTGTAAACTTACCTGGATGTGCTTCTGCTGCGATTTCAGAATGGCAGTACGCTTCAGGGTAATCATATACTCCAAGGTTGTTTCGCCTGCTGGCAACTCAGCCTTCTCTGGAAGAACATAATCCACGCCTTCCTGTGCATCCTCCGAACTTACTGTCAGGGCAATCTCGCGAGGCTGGTCGGAAGGTCTGCCCACCAACTGAATCTTCACCGGCACCTGCATTTCGTCGCCTTTTTCATAAACGAAGGTCACGTTAGTCTTATCTTGCAGGATATTGGTATTGGTGCGATTGTTGAGATAAACGCCATTGATATCCTGGAATACATCCGGCTCCTGCTCACTGCATGAACCGAATGCGATGACCATCATCGCCCCAATTAAGAGGTTTTTTATCTGATATTTCATATAATTTCGTATGTTAAATTAATCTGGAAAACTCCTAATTATTAACGCTTGACTTTGAACTTTTTTAATCTTAATTTTTGATCAGTTCTCAGTCTCAGAATCTGGCAATGGAACCACGAAGATCAAGTCGCTTGCCTTTGGATTCTTGTTCTTGTTAGAAGAGGTGATGATGTCGCAGTTCAATCGCTTGTAGAGATAGAACAACTGTCCCTCGCCATACAACTCTCTGATATACTCATACTTCAGCAAGTCTGGAGTCAGGGTCTGCAGGTTTGCTACACCACGGTTTCTGCGCAGGGCATTCACATACTGCAAGCCGTTAGCCAGATTGTCGCTCTGACTCTCTGCAGCAATCAGGAACATCTCGCCCAATCTTACCATCGGAATCATCGTGTTCTGAATGCTTCCGTTGGCCACCATGTCACTATACTTGTAGAAATAACGGTTGCTTCCCGTAGCTATCCAGTTGGCACGATAGCGGTAGTCGTCTTGATAGCCGCCAGTTGTCGCAGCTCCGCCATATACGATATTGCTCATCAGGTTGTCATCCATGCGGAATACATAGTTTGGCAGACGGGATGGATCGTAGAAATTCTTGTGGATGTTTCCACGACTGGTATTGGTCAGGGCGAAGAGTACTTCCGACGAGAATATGCGGTCTGGATCGGCTGGAGAACCGGTTACAAGACTCTTATCTACAAATGGGAAGATGCCCTGGTCGGCTGTTTTAATGACATCGGTGGCATACTTGAACGCATCGGGCTTGTCGCCCATGTAGAGATATACACGAGCCAGGAGTGCTTCCACTGCATAATAATTCAGGCGAAGTGCACGATAGCGCATAAAGTTGCTGGTGCCGTCCTGCGAACCGCTCATCAGGGTTCCTTCTGTCTTCACTGGATCGTTGGCGAGCAGGGTGCGTGCTTCTTCCAAATCAGCTGTCACCTTCTCTGCCACCTCTTTGGCGGTGAGGATTGGTTCAGGCGAATTGGTCTGCTTATTATAATAAGGTATAGCCTTCTTATCACTGTCCTTGGAATAAACCGGACCGAAAAGGCGCAGCATGTCGAAATGAAGCATGGCGCGCAAAGCCAATGCCTCGCCCTTGACAACGTAATAGTTGCCACCGCTGAAGAGGTTCTGGTTGCCATCAATGGTTTCCAGAATCTTGTTGCAGTTGAGAATCAGGGAGTATGCCTTGTTCCAGGTCTGATCCAATCGGTTGCGCCAATATTCAGTAGCATACTGATAGGACGCCAGGTCCTTGTAGTTGCCCCATACACTGTTGTCGCTGCCGATGGTGTAGGCACCGCCCATCACCTCAATCATCTCTACCGAGAGAGACTGACCGTAGAGCGCAGTACTGTTCAGATCGATATAAATGCCATTGAGCATTTTCTGATAGCCTTCCTCAGACTTGAGAAGTTCGCCCTCCGAAATCTGGTCGTAAGGTTTTACCTCCAACCAGTTGTCACACGAAACCATCAGCGTGCTGCAGGCTATAATCATTGAATATATTATCTTTTTCATTTCTTGCTTTTTAGAATGTTGCACCTATAGAGAATGACACGGTACGGGCAAACGGATAGTCGATGCCTCGCTCTGCCTTCACGGTTGACCAACGGAAGATGTCGTTCATGTTGGCCTGAACGGAAAGGGCTTGCATGCCAAATTTCTTGGCGATGTTGAGTGGAAACTCGTAACCTAAGTTGATTGACTCGCAGGTGAGGGTGTTCTCATCCATCACGAAGCGGGATGACTTGTCGGTCTTCTGCACCATAGAGATGCCCTTGAACTGTGCATTGCGGTTGTTGATGCTCCAGCGGTCGTAGAGGGCACGGCGGTCCTGGTTGTTATATACATCAGCTGTTCCGATGTTCTCCACCTTGTCGAAGAGCGAACTGTTGAAGAGCTGGCCGCCATACTGATAGCGGAAGTAGCAGCTGAATGAGAATCCCTTATAATAGAAGGTGGTTCCCAACAGACCCTCTACGTCTGGTTCGGTATCACCGCATACCACCTCGTCGTTGGCATCATAGGTGAACGAATAGGTTCCATCGCGCTTGATGAAGAGCTCCTTACCTGTGGCTGGATCGATGCCCGCAGAACGCACTGCCCAGATGGCGGTAGGACTTCCACCGTCATAATAGCGGGTGGTGTTGTGAAGACCCGTCTTTCCGCTCTCATTCAAAGCACTGAAGGCATTGCCGATGTTGGCATACTTCGACTTGGAATGGGTGGCGCTCACGGAGATGTTCCAGTTGATGCGCTCTTGTGGCATGTAGATAGGAGAGAACTTAACGGTGGCTTCCCAACCGTTGGTTTTCTGCTTACCGGCATTCAGAGCCTCGCTGGTTACGCCCATAGAACCTGGGGTCGTAATGATGGCGAGCAATGGGTCGGTGTTCTTGATATAGTAATCAAGCGTCAGGTTCAGACGGTTGCTCAAGGTGGTGATATCAGCTCCAATGTTGTAGTTGATGGTCTCCTGCCAAGCCAGGTCGTTATTACCCAAGCCATTGATGATGACACCGGTACCGAATACGTTAGTCATCAGACTATTGAACATATAGGTGGTGTAAGCCTGATAAGCCGAGAAGTTCTGGTTACCTGGGTTACCCACAGAGGTACGCAGCTTCAGCATCTGGAAGATATCATTCTCCTGCATCCACTTCTCATTGTGTATATTCCAGCCCAGACCCACAGACCAGGTGGTGCGGAAACGGTTGTCGGTGCCAAACATAGAGGCGCCGTCGTTACGCAGGTTGAAATCCAGCAGATAGCGGTTGTCGTAAGCATATCCGCCATTCAGATAGAAACTGGATGCATGCTTGATGTTCTCACGGTAACTTGGCTTGCCACCAGTAGGGTAGTTGTTGGCAAAGGACGGAGCGTCAAACTGGTCGTCCGTAAAACCTGTAGCCGAATAGCCATTAGTCTTGCTGCTGGTATTGCTGAAGTTGAATCCCAAAACGGCGTTAATCTGATGCTTTTCGGCTATCAGTTTACCATAAGTTGCAGAAAGGTCTCCTTCGTAATAGAGATATTTCTGCAGGCTGTGCTTGAACAGTCCCTTCTGGGTTGCTTCCTTATCATCGAAATCAGTATGCTCTGGAGAGAGGCGCTGGTCCTGGGTATCATCATACTTGGTGATACCAAACTTGCCACGCACACGGAGGTCATCTGTGGCAAACCACTCGGCGATGAAATTGTTGGTAAAGCCGAAGCGCTGTCCCTTGTCATAATTGTTGAGATGGGCATTCCAGAGAGGGTTTGATACAGGATAGTCGTTCAATCCATCTTCCGGATAATAGAGATATTTGTTGATCTTGCCATTTTCCGCATATTTCTTGTAGTAAGGGTTAGCCTGGGCATATTCAGCGAAACTTACCGTAGGATTGTTGGTCTCCAGATAGTCGATGGAGAGTTTGTTGCTAAACTGGAACTTGCCTGTACGGTAGATCAGGTCGAGGTTACCGCCCAAAGTCTGTCGGTCGGAACCCTTCATCACACCGTTCACTTTTCCGTAGTTCAATCCAATGCCATATCTCACGTTACCTTCTCCACCCTCAGCATATACATTGTGCTTGTGGGTAAAACCGGTGCGCAGCGGCACACTGAGCCAATAGGTATTCACCCCCTGCTCGATGTCGCGGAGACGGGAATTGTAGAGATTATCCAGTTTAATCTGGTTGAAAGGATCCTTGGTATTGTCCTTATATACACCAGCTAATTTCTCAAACTCCAATTTCTCACGAGCGTTCATCAGGTTGTAATCAGAGAGGTCGGCAAAGTCCATGCTGTAGTCTCCCTTGTAGGAAATCTGCAGTTTACCCTTAACAGGCGCTTTGGTCTCGATGACTACCACGCCATTTGCAGCCTTGGAACCATAGATGGCAGTAGATGCAGCGTCCTTGAGCAGAGTAACTGAGGCTACTCTGTTCATATTGAGGTTCATCACGGTTTCCAGAGTTGTCTCGAAGCCATCGAGGATAAAGAGAGGCTGATTAGGGTCAGAACCATATTCCTCTTTCAGACCAGCCACACTCGACTTACCACGGATTTCCACATCTGGCATCTTGTTAGGGTTGGAACCGGAGAGGGTATTATCCATGATTTTGAAAGAAGGGTCAAGGGTCTTCAAGCTCTGGAGCACGTTCTGTGCACCCACGCTCTTTAGTTCATCGCCCTTGAAAGTAGCAGAAGAACCGGTGAAACTCTCCTTCTTACGGCGATAGACACCAGTGACCACCACGTCTTTGATGTTCTGTGCTTCCGACTTCAACATGATTTTGGCAAAGTCGGCTTGGTTGTTACCCGTATATCGGATGACTGTTTTCTTATAACCGATAAAAGACAGTACGATGTTGCATTCCTTGTTGACTGGCAAGGAGAAATGTCCGTCGATATCCGTTGTTACAGCGTTAGTAGTACCTTCGATGGCCACGGTAACACCAATCATAGGTTCATGGTCACCGCCATCAAACACGTTACCCTCAACAAATCCTTGCTTCACAGCGATCTCTGATTGTGGAGTTGTTTCTCCATTTACGTTCTGTGCGGATGCAGACTGAAAGAATGGAGGGGTAAGACAACAACTCAGCAAAATCCAGCGGCAAGCGCATGGAGTTAAATTGTTTATTTGCATAAAGTTACAATCTAAATTGAGTATTCTCGTATTAATATTATATTTCTTTGCAAATTTACATAAAATTTCCGAATTATAAGTCAGTATGAATAAAAAAGCACAATGATTTCCCTCGAATTGTGCGAAATTAGCTTTTTTTTGAAAAAATCAAGGCCACAACTGCAAAAACAGCCATCAACGTGCTCTCAGTCACAATAATTTTTACTATCTTTGAAGCAGTGTTCATTAACCAAGTTTTTAACTTCAAAAAATTAGGCTTATGAAAGCAGTATGTGGTCTTGACGTGCACAAAGATAGCATTTATCTTTGTATTTTGCACCCTGATGGTGAATTATTTGAGCAAGTTTTCGGAGTTTTAACATTTCAACTGCATGAAATGTGCAAATTGCTCAAAAAACACCATGTTTCAGAAGTTTCAATGGAAAGTACCAGCATTTACTGGATACCAATCTGGCGTGTGCTGTCTCCTCATTTTACACTCCGCCTTGTCAATCCGTATTTTATCAAGCAGCTTCCCGGTCATAAGAGTGACGTGAAGGATGCTCAATGGATTGCAGAGTGTACAATGAAGGAACTGGTAAATGGTAGTTTTGTACCTCCAGAAATTATTCAGCAACTTCGCCAATATGACCGTAGAATCTTTGACCTCAATGAGGAAATTGTGCGTAAGGAATCCAAAGTGGATGCAGTACTCCAACGGTGCAACATCCGCTTGAGCAACTATGTCTCCAACATAGAGTGCAAGAGTTACAGAACCGTCGTGCGCAGGCTCTCGGAAGGTGTCACTGACCCACAGGAATTGATCAAAGAGATTCATGGACGCATCATCAACAAACATGGCAGAGAAACTATACTTGCCTCTATGGAGGGAGTTGTCTCCCAAGCTGAGATAGATGTCCTTCGCCAACTCCGTGAGGAAATAGACATTGCCGAGAGCCACAAGAAAGAATGCCAAGACAAAATGTCGGAGATATGCCAGAAATACTTCCCAGAGGAACTCAGACGCTTGCAAACAATCCCAGGCATAAAGGAACGTGCCGCAACATCATTGATCGCAGAGATCGGTACAGACATGAGCAAGTTCGAGACGGCAAATCACCTTGCTGCCTGGAGTGGATTACGCCCAAGAAATGATGAGTCCAACAAGAAAGTAAAGTCCCGCAAAACGACACATGGCAACAGCTATCTCAGAAGAACCATCATACAATGTGCATGGGCTGCCAGTCGGCAGAAAGACTGTTTCTTTAGTTGGTTCTCCTATCACCAGACTGTAGTGAGAAGAAAAAACAAGATGAAAGTCATCGTGGCTGTGGCGAGAAAAATGCTCGTTGCTGTTTGGCATGTCCTACATGACAATGTCGAATATTTCGACTTCAAGCATGATTGTGAAGAGTCCGCAAACAACGGATGATCATAATATACCTTCCATGAAAAGGCTACTATCTTTGTGATGGTCACACCTCGTCTGCAAATTAACTCATATCATGGAGGGCTATGGAAGTCAGTATGAGTATAACTCGAAGAGGAAAGTATACTGATAGTAACATTTGCATGAATGTGCAAGTGCGGGATGTTGCGTGCCTGTTTTTCCTGCTATATGCAAATTTACTGGTTTTAGTTACCCTATGCGAGGGAAATCATTATCCTTTTATAGAGGAAAGATACAAAGAATTATCGAAACCAACGTGCTTTCTTCGAAAAAAAAGGAAATATTTATAAATTAGTTACGTAAGCGGCTCCGCGTGATGAAGGGTGATGAAGGGTTGAAATGCACCCTTCACCCCCTGAAACTCCGATAAACACATGGGATTCAGGCGGAAAGATGAAGGGTGACGAGATTTTACGAGTGCCGTTTCTAAAAAAATCCTGATATTCGATAAATACCCCTATATTTCCAAAATGCTTGCTTACGGCACTAATGTGCCCTGGCTGGAGCACCAAAGTGCCCTGGCTGGAGCACTTTTAGGGCACAGAGAATTATAGTGCTAACTCTCAGAGATAGTGGTGCTATCTTTCAGAGATAATACTGCATTATAGTCTTTTTTAGAATAAATTGAACTGTGAAAACATGTAAAAATGTACGGCTTTTTATGAAATTATCCGTAGAATATTACCGCATTTGTTTTACCAAACCACAGTTGTTTGCGAACACACAAAAAAAGTGAAATAAAAGTTTCATTTTAATAGGATTGTAATTGGGTGCAACGAAAAATATAATTGTCTTCAATGCGTAGCTACATAAGACAATATAATAAACTTTTAATAAGTAAATCTATGAATTTAAGAAGAATTTCAGCTTCATGTTTTTGTTTGTTGCTGGCAGGAAATTTAGCAGTTTCAGCTCAAACAGTGACACTCGGTTCTAACAAGGTCTCTTTGAAGGCGGCGTTTGAGAAAATCGAGAAGGCTTCTAAGTACAAGATAGCTTACAACTCGTCGTTGATTGATGCAAATCGCACAGTCACCATCAGTAAGACAAAAGGGGATGTATTGGAGATATTAAACCTCTTATTAAAGGAAAGCGGTTGCACTTATGAGAAAAATGGAAATTATCTGATTGTAAAACCTCAATCTAAAAAACAACCTGGCAAGAAAAATATAAAGCGAGTGACTGGTCAACTCCTTGATGAAATGGGAGAACCGATGATTGGTGTGACAGTCATGGTAAAAGGTACAACTACTGGTGTAGTAACCGATATTGATGGAAATTTTACGATTGAAGACGTACCTGCGGATGCGTCTGAACTACATGTTTCCTATATTGGTTATGAGGCCAAAGATGTGCAGATTTCATCTTCTTCTTTGCAAATCAAGATGACTCCTGATAATGAGCAGTTGGATGAAGTGGTGGTAGTCGGTTATGGTACCGTCAAGAAGAATGACCTTACGGGTTCTGTTTCGGCTATTAAGCCAGATGAGTTCAACCGTGGTGCCAAATCAAGTGCGCAGGATGCTCTGGTTGGTAAGGTGGCTGGTGTAAATGTGGTTTCCTGTTCAGGTGCTCCTGGTTCCGGTTCAACTATCCGTATCCGAAGCGGTGCTTCACTTTCTGCTTCCAATGATCCGTTAATTGTTATTGATGGAGTACCTGTTGACAACTCTTCTATTGAGGGCGGAACTAACCTTATCGGTGGTATAAACCCTAATGATATAGAGACCTTTACCGTCTTGAAAGATGCTTCTGCTACGGCAATCTATGGTTCGCGAGCTTCTAATGGTGTCATTGTTATTACTACAAAAAAAGGAACCAATGGTGCACCTAAGTTCAATTACTCTGCCAATTTTGCTTTGAGTACAACTGCCGACCGTCTGGAAGTATTGAGTGCTGATGAGTTCAGAGCATTTGTTCCTACTGTTTCTGGTGTTCCAGATAATATCGTAATGGGTAGCAGCAACACCAATTGGCAAGACGAGATTTACCGTACGGCATTTGGTATGGACCATAATATTTCCATGTCGGGAAGCATCCGTAAGAAAATACCGGTGAGAGTATCTCTCGGTTATACAAATCAGGATGGTGTCATTCGTAGCAATAACTATCAGCGTTATACATTCGATGGCGGTATTTCACCTAAATTCTTCAAAGATCATCTGAGCTTAAATGTCAATGTAAAGGCTTCCTATGAAGATAATAAGCGTGTAGATGAAGGCGTAGTTGGCAGTTCTTTGTCTTATGACCCGACTCGTCCTGTAAAAACAGGTAGTGCAACTTCTGCTACAGATCCAGGATTGGGATATTTTATCTGGATGAATGGCAATGCGCCAATGGCTATTCAGGGCGACAACCCGATGGCGCAGTTGGACTTGCAGAATATGCAAAATAAGATTTACCGTTCTATAGGCAATGCTTCTATCAATTATAAGGTACATGGTCTGGAAGATTTGCAACTTAATATGAATTTAGGCTATGATATCCTGAAAAGCAAGTATGCAAAGGATGTTCCTGATTTGGCGGGCATGATGTACACCGGCAATAAGAAGGATGGAACGGGATTGGATTATGATTCCAAGCAGGAAAAGCGCAACACCCTGTTGGATCTTTATGCAAACTATCAGCATACATTCGCAGAAAAACATGATGTGAGCGCAATGGCTGGTTATGGCTGGCAGCATTTCTGGAAGAAGTTTAATGATACGACTCTTTCTCCAGAAGGTGAAGAACTGTTTTCTCCTAAACATTCAGAGTCAGAATATTATCTTCTGTCTTTGTATGGCCGCTTGAATTATGCTTTCACCAATAAATATATGGTTACGGCTACCTTGCGTGCTGATGCTTCATCCCGTTTCGCAGAGGGAAACAGATGGGGATATTTCCCTTCTGTAGCTTTGGGATGGAAACTCTCGGAAGAGAAATTTCTTAAGAACAGCAAGGTGCTTACCAATCTGAAGTTGCGCCTGAGCTATGGTCTTACCGGTCAGCAGGATATTATCAATGACTATCCTTACATGACCACTTTCTCTGTATCTTATCCAGAGTCCAGCTATCTTTTTGGTGATAAATGGTACAATACCTATCGCCCAAACGGATATGATAGAGACATTAAATGGGAGACTACAGAGACTTGGAATGCTGGTTTTGACTATGGTTTTCTTAACAACCGCATCTATGGTTCGCTCGATGTTTACAAGCGCCATACCAAGGATTTGCTGAATACGATTCCTGTGATTTCTGGTGTGAACTATTCTGCTGTCCTGACCACTAATATTGGTGAGATGGACAATAAGGGTGTGGAATTTTCTATCAACGCTGTGCCTATCGATACCAAGGATTTTACATGGACTGTAGGATTTAATTATACCTGGAATGATTCTGAGATTACCAAACTGAATGTTTCTGATAGCGAAGGTTCTTATGTAGAGACGGGTGCTATTTCTGGCACAGGTAAGTTTGTGGAATGTTTCATGGTAGGTAAGCGCCCATATACTTTCTATCTGGCAAAACAGGCTTATGATGAGAATGGAAAGCCTATTGAGGGAAAATATGTACAGCCTGATGGTTCTGTTTCTGCTACTGAGACACGTTATGCCAACAAGTGTGCGTTGCCAAAGTCTTATCTTGGTTTCAATACCCAATTCTCTTACAAACAGTGGGAGTTAGGTATTACAGGTCATGGTTCTTTCGGCAATTACATCTATAATTACATTGAGGCAGACCAGTATCAGCAGCAGGTTTATAGCGACCAGGGCAGTTTCTACAATATATTGAAAGTAACAGCAGAAAAGGGTTTCCAGCAGCAACAGTTATATTCTGACTATTTCTTGCAGCGTGGCGACTTCTTCCGCATTGACAATATCACTTTGGGTTATACATTCAAGAAATTATGGAACAGCAGTTCTTCTCTGCGTGTATCGGCAGCTGTACAGAATGTTTGCACATTCACCAGCTATTCTGGTATTGATCCGGAAATATACTCAGGTATTGACAGAAATGTTTATCCACGTCCTCGTACCTACTCATTGTCTTTCAATCTTAACTTCTAAATGGTCTCAATAACGATAGGATTATGAAAAAGAATATTTTTAAACTTTTGATATTTATATTGATGGGTAGCCTGACTACTTCATGTTTTGGCGACCTGGATACAATGCCTCTTGACGAAACTCAGTTGGTGGGCGAAAAAGTATATAATACGGCTGATGGCTATACGGGTGTTTTGGCAAAATGTTACAGTTCTCTTATCCTGACAGGACAGAAAGGCGGTGATGGTGGTGACGGTGATATAGAAGGTGCCAATGAAGGATATTCTGGCTATGTGCGCCTGATGTTCTATCTTCAGGAGTTGAGTACTGATGATTTCATCATGCCTTCTTCTTCCAATGGATTGCGTAAGTGTCTGAATCTGCAGTGGGATGCTTCTAATGCTTCGGTTATCCGCTGGACTTATCAGCGTCTGTACATGACTATAGCTTATTGCAACGAATTGTTGCGTGAGTGTACTGAGGATAAATTGAAGTCTCGTGGTCTCTGGAATCAGTTGGGAGATGAGTGTGCTTCTTATCGTGCTGAGGCTCGTTTTATCCGTGCTTATTGCTATGCTACTTTGTGTGATATGTTTGGTGCCGTACCTTATATAGATGAAAACACAGGTGTGAAGGATATTCCTGTACAGTGGTCGCGCAAGCAAATTTTCGAATTTGCTGAAAGTGAATTGAAGAATATCGATGGCGACTTGAAGGCTCCTGGTGCTAATGTTTATGGTAGAATAGATCGCGTGGCAGCCTGGTTCCTGCTTTCCCGCATGTACCTGAATGCGCAGACATGGATAGGTGAAAACCATTATAATGATGCTCTGACCTATGCTAAAAAGGTAATTGATGACAACCATTATCCTCTGGCTTCTGACTATCGTCAGATTTTCCTTGCAGACAATGACCAATGCAAGGAAATCATCTGGCCTTTGGTTCAGGACGGACAGAGAGCACAGAGTTCTGCTGGTACTAACTTCTATGTGAAGGCATTCGTAAATGGTCCGATGAACGAACTCTATAATACTGGTATCGGTTCTCGTGGCTGGGGTAATGTGAGAGCCAAGACAACTCTCGTAGATGCCTTTGATGCGGACGATGTGATGTTTGATACAAATGATACATGGGGAAATAATAAAAAGGATAAGCGTGCGCAGTTTATGACAGCCTTGCCTAATCAAGTGAAGGAAACATGGGATTCTAAGGGTGCAATGACCAGTACATATACCTGTGGCTATGGCTATATTAAATGGCGTAATGTAACCAAGGACGACCAAATACCTGCAAGTGGTGATGCTTATACCTCTATCGACTTCCCACTTTTCCGTACAGGTGAAGCTTACCTGACTGCCGCTGAGGCGATTCTTCGTGGAGCAGATGGTACCAAGGATGAGGCTTTGAAATACGTCAATGAGATCCGTCAGCGTGCTTATATGAGCGGTAAATATGCCAAGAATGGTGTGCGCTCGGATGTTTCTGGAACCATTGGCTTGAATGAACTTACTCTCGATTTCCTGATGTCAGAACGTCAGCGTGAGTTGGCTTCTGAGTTGGTAAGACGTACCGACCTGATTCGTTTTGGCAAGTTTACCAAGGGATATAACTGGGACTGGAAAAATACTGAGCGATTAGGTGCAGATGTAGATGATCATTTCCAATTGTTCCCAATTCCTCAAACTGAATTCTCCAACAACCCTCAGTTGAAGCAAAATGATGGTTATTAAAATCATGGAAATAAAGATAAACCTTACTATTTATAAATCATAAATGAAGAATCTTAGAATAAAGACTTTAGCCTTGGTGTTGGCTACTTTTGGTTGGGGCGTAAATCCCCAAACCACATTTGAAGAAATTAGTGCAGACCTGAATAAGGCTGGTGGTGTTTATCTGGCTTATCCTAAGGTGGAAGCCAAGCAGACTCCTGCTCCTAAGGGCTATAAGCCTTTCTATGTAAGCCATTATGGAAGACATGGTTCCCGCTATCTTTTGGGAGACGGTGACTATCAGTGGATTATCCAACTGATGACGAAAGCTGATGCTGTAAATGGTCTTACTCCTTTAGGAAAGGATGTGTTGCAGCGGTTACAACTTGTCTGGAAAGAGACTGAGGGACATGGAGGCGATTTGACTCCGCTGGGTGTTCGTCAGCATCAGGGTATTGCCGAGCGTATGTCGAAGAACTTCCCTGAAGTGTTCCGTGGCAAGCGCCAGATTTCTGCCCGTTCTACCGTTGTTTACCGTTGTGCGATGAGTATGGTTGCTTTTGGTGACCGTCTGAAGGGATTGAATCCTCAACTTGATATCAATTATGAGATGAGTGAGAAATACATGTCTTATCTCAATTATCATACCGATCGTTCTAATGCCTTTACTCATGGAGAAAAGGGACCTTGGGTAGAGGAATACCGCAAGTTTGAGGCGGCACAGGTTAAGCCAGACCGTCTTGTCAATTCATTATTTTCAAATGCTGATTTTATCCGTTGCGAGGTAAATCCTGCCAATTTGATGTGGGGATTGTATTGGATTGCAGTAGATATGCAGGATATTGAAACTCCTTTGTCTTTCTACGATATTTTCACCGCTCAGGAAATGTTTGATTTGTGGCAGTGCGTCAATTACCGCTTCTATATCTGTAATGCAAATCCTTTAGCAAGTAAGGGTCTTGTGATGGCTAATGCGAAAAACCTTGTGGAGAATATTATAGAGTCTGCTGATTCTGCCATGAAGAATCGTTCTATTGCAGCTACCTTGCGCTTTGGGCATGATGGCAATGTCATTCCTTTGTTGGCTTTATTGCAGATAGAAAACTTCGATGTGGCTGTGGCTGGACCTGCTGAAGTTTATAAGCATTGGTGTGATTTCAAGGCAACTCCTATGGCTTCTAATGTCCAACTTGTATTCTTCGAGAATAAAAATCGTGATGTTCTGGTGAAATTCTTGCATAATGAGAAGGAGGTTCACATTCCTGTAAAAACTGATATTTGGCCTTATTACCATTGGAATGAGGTGAAAGAGTATTATCAGAAACGTCTGTCTGCTCTTCCTCAATAAATTTGTATTGATTTTAGTTAAGTTAAGTTTAAGAATGGCTTCTGCTCCGGCAGAAGCCATTCTTTTGCAATATATTTCTGTTATTTCCTTCCGAAGTCGGCTGGGATTTCGCCCCAAGTCTTGGTATCCCATTTCAGAATAGGGATGGTAACCTGGTGGGTGCGGAGCCAGTTCTCTGCGCGGGCTATGATCTGATGGAGCTGCGCGGTCTGTGGAGTATGCTCCAACTTGGTCTTGCATTGTTTCTTTTTTACCCACAGCTGGGCATTCACGCTGTCGCTATAGATTACCTTGTCAGTAATCCCCCTTTGTTCCATCAGGGCAAGGGCGTGGACTATGGCGAGGAACTCGCCGATATTATTGGTGCCGTGAAGTGGACCATAGTGGAAAACCTGTGCTCCAGTCTGCAGGTCTATGCATTGGTATTCCATCGGACCAGGATTGCCGGAACAGGCTGCATCTACAGCCCAGGCATTTGCCATTACTTCATTGGGCAATGGTAGAACGGTATCGTTTCTCCATGATGGAGGATTCACAGGCATATTACTCATATTTCTATTATTTCTGTTGGGGTTAAAAAAGTAAATGAGCATGTCCCAATCTTTCTGTTGGGACGATGCTCATTATTTGTCAATAGTCAATATTCTTATTAAATTGTAGGTTATTATATCTTGAATTTCCTTTCATATAGAGAATTCTTACATAATAATAAACCCCCTACATTAGGATCATTACATTCTTTCTGGAACCTCGATGCCGAGAAGAGCCATACCATTCTTCAAAATCTTAGCGACATTGGCTGCAAGAACCAAACGAGTGATCTTCTCTGCCTCGCTCTCAGCATTCAGGATGCTGTAGTCGTGATAGAACTGGTTGAACTCCTTGGTCAACTCGTAGCAGTAGTTGGCAATACCTCCAGGGTTGTAGTTGTTGCCTGCATCGGCTACGGCTACAGCGAAGTCGTTCATTTTCTGGATGAGGTCGATCTCCTTCTCGTTGATAGGTGCATCAGCGCCCAACTCTGCAGAAATCTCGATGCCCTCGGCAGCAGCCTTGCGCATGATGCTGCGGATACGAGCGTAGGTATATTGGATGAACGGACCTGTGTTGCCGTTGAAGTCGATACTCTCCTCTGGATTGAAGAGCATATTCTTGCGGGCATCTACCTTGAGAATGAAGTACTTCAATGCTCCGAGACCCACAATGCGTGAAATCTCCTGACGCTCGGTTCGGGAGTAGGGATATGTGTGAATTTGCCTAATTCATCGCTTGTCTGGCGAGCATCCTTGATCATCTCTGCCATCAGGTCATCTGCATCTACTACAGTTCCTTCGCGGCTCTTCATCTTTCCGTTAGGCAATTCTACCATACCGTAAGAGAAGTGAACCAAGTCCTTACCCCACTTGAAGCCGAGGCGGTCGAGCAGGATAGAGAGTACCTGAAAGTGGTAGTTCTGCTCATTACCTACTACGTAGATCATCTTGTCGATAGGGAAGTCCTTGAAACGGAGGTCGGCTGTACCGATGTCCTGAGTCATATAGACAGAAGTGCCGTCAGAACGGAGCAGGAGTTTCTGGTCGAGACCCTCGTTGGTGAGGTCTGCCCACACAGAGTTATCGTCCTTGCGGAAGAAGAGACCCTTCTCCAAGCCTTCCTCTACTTTCTTCTTACCTTCGAGGTAAGTGTTTGACTCATAATATATCTTGTCGAAACTTACGCCCATCATCTTGTAAGTTTCGTCGAAGCCAGCGTAAACCCAGCTGTTCATCTTCGCCCAGAGAGCGCGAACCTCAGGGTCGTTGTTCTCCCACTTGACAAGCATTTCGTGAGCCTCCTTGATCAGCGGAGCCTCTATCTTTGCTTTCTCTGTGGCAGCTTCATCGTCCATACCCTCCTTCATATACTGAGCCTTGAGTTCTGCGATTTCCTCACGATAGTGCTTGTCGAAGGCTACATAGTAGTCGCCGATGAGGTGGTCGCCCTTCTTGCCGGAAGTTTCTGGAGTTTCGCCATTGCCCCACTTGAGCCAAGCGAGCATTGACTTACAGATGTGAATACCACGGTCGTTGACGATGTTGGTCTTGATCACTTTATTGCCGTTTGCCTCCATGATCTGAGCCAAAGACCAGCCGAGGAGGTTGTTGCGCACGTGACCGAGGTGGAGAGGCTTGTTGGTGTTAGGAGAAGAGTACTCGATCATGACGAGTGGGCTGTTCTCTGTAACTGGCTTCTCACCGAACTTAGGGTCAGCGTTGATGGTGTTGAGGAGTCCTACCCAAGCGGCAGGAGCGATAGAAAGGTTGAGGAAACCTTTTACCACATTGAAGTCTGCGATAACATGAGCGCAGTTTTTCTTCAAGTACTCACCGATTTCCTGTGCAGTATCCTCAGGTTTCTTCTTAGATATCTTGAGGAATGGGAATACGACGAGGGTAAGGTTACCTTCGAAATTACTCTTGGTCTTCTGCAGGGCTACCATTTTCTCTGGCACGTCCTGACCATAAAGCTCTTTCACCGCAGCGATTACTGAGCTGATGATTTCGTTTTCTATCTTCATTATCTTAAATGTATCTTTTTTACCGGTAATATTTTTCTATGCCTGGTCAAAAGCCCTCATCCGAGAGGAAAATCGCTCCGAATGGAGCATAATTTTGACTTAGCGGCTGCAAATTTACAAATAATTATTGAATTACGCAAAGAAATGTTGCGCATTATATATTTTTTTATTTCATTTTTAAAAGAAATGGAAAATAGGACGTTTCTTCCTACAATTCTATTGCGTTTGCAGCTATTAAAATAAAGCGTATAAAATGAAAGAAGCGTATCATGAATTCCATGATACGCTTCCTGACTGAATATTTTGAAGTATTCTTATCCTTCCAATATGATGTTAGCCACATCCTCCGGTGAATTCCATAGGATTCCATCTTGCAACTCATCGTCGGTAAAGCCGTTGAGGGCTTCTCTGGCTTCCTTTTCGCTGAGAAGCTGAGTTCCGTCCTCGTTCTTTGCATCGAGCAGTGCTTGAAAGATGGCTGCTCTGTATTCTTCGATTGTCATCATAGTCTAATAATATTGGGTATGTTATATTTTATGGTGGCAAAATTAATGTATTTTTTTGAGAACACCAAGCGAATTGTCTGTTTTTTACGACTTTAATTGCTTTTTTATGATTTGACGAGCAGTCATACCTACTTTTCTGAAAGATATGCCTTCCGGTTTATTTTCCCGTTGAAGGTGCGCTGGATGCTTTCTACTTGCTCATATTGGGTAGGGATTTTATAGGGTTCGAGCTTGTCGCGAAGTGCTAAAGCTATCTCCCGTTTGTTGAACGGATAATCCCCGTCGAGCACAACTAATAGTTTCAGAATGGTGCCCAAAAACCGATGGTTGGCAGGAATGCAGATGCAGTCCTTGATAAATGGAAGGCTGAGGGCTGCATCTTCCACTTCATCAGGAGCCACTTTATAACCGCCCACATTGATGATGTCGCCATCCCGTCCCTTGAGTCTCAAACGTCCTTGTTCGTCAACAGTTCCCCGGTCGGAGGTGTAGAGGACTCCTTCTTTCATGATAGAGTGGGTCAGGGCTTCATCACCATAATAACCGCTCATGAGTGTTTTTCCTTTACAGCCGATTTTCCCGTCTTCGCCGATGATGAAACCTGCATGCTTCATCGGTTTGCCTACACAGCCAGCCAAGCATTCGCCGTGCTGGAAATCATAGGTGGAGATGATGCCCGTCTCGGTGGAAGCATACGTATTGTAAAGGCGGCTCTGGGGCAGGATAAAGCAAAGCTTCTCCATATCGTTCTGAGAGATAGGAGCTGCGCCTGTTTCGATGAATTCTATTCTATCTGCATACAGGGCAAGGCGGTCGGAAGCAAATGTCAACAGCATCCGGATGCTTGCCGGAACCAGGAATGTGGCAAACTTTCCTTCAGTAGGGGAATCCATTGCCTGGAAGAAACGGTTGATGTCTTTCATTCCGTCGATGATGTGCAGGGTGCCGCCTACGAGGATGATGGGATAGACCTTGGAGAGACTTCCGATGTGGCTGAGAGGACCATTGATGATGAAGGTCAGGTTGTGATGAAAGCCTTGTGCTTCTATCAGATTTTCAGCATTGGCGATGATGGTGGAATGGGAAATCATGACTCCCTTCGACTTGCCGGTTGTGCCTGTCGTGAAAAGTATGTCGGCTACTCCTGCTGGAATGGCGGCTTCTTCTGTCTTGTTCATTTCTTCCGAAAACTGCGATTCCTGTTCCAGCGGAACTGCCACGTTTCCTGAGCGATGAATGGCAAAATATGTTACGAGGCATTCTATCGTAGGGGAAGTAGCGAAAGGAATCGCCTGTCCCTTGCTATGAAACGAATCGGCTGTATCGGTTACGCGGTTCCACAGTTGCCGATAAGAGCATGATTCTTCTCCACAGGTGATTGCCACCTTGTCGGGAAATAATGCTGCGTCTTTCTCCAGATAGTCCTCTAAAGTCAACAGATGGTCCTCTGATGTCAGCATATAGTCCTCTGATGTCTTCATACGCCTGCCTGTTTTTTCTTTTCTACCATTGCCACAAGGCTGTCTAAGTTGCGGAAATTCCGAGGTGTTACGTCTGATGATTCCAGTTTTATCTGGTATTCGTCTGAAAGGAGCATCAGGATGGTGGTAATGCCTAAGGAATCCAGTTCATTGAACAGGAAATCTGAATCTAAATCTACCAGTGGTAGGGCTTCTTCCAGGATTTTTCTAATATTCTCTTTCATATTGATTTTCATTTTTATACATATTGATTTTAGTTCATCTTAAATCTCATTCATGCTGATCTTAAATCTCATTCATGCTGATCTTGATTCTTATTTATAATCACATTTGACGGCTGATTTCAGCTTGGTTGATGATTTCTACATTTTCAACAATCCCTTCCATGCTTAATTTCATCAGTCTGCATTTGTCAGGATCTGCTTCTACGGCAATCACTTTTGTTTCTGGGTGGAGCAGGGCGAAGAGCAGTGCTTTCTCTCCATAGCCGGCAGACGGGATGATGACTGGCAGGGAAGTATCCTGCTGTTCCATCCACGCCTGATAATCACGGTTGCGCCTGAGATTTCGCTTGACGGTGCTGAAAACTTCCACACCCTTGTAGCGGTAGCGGTCGAGAACCAGGTCGTGATAATAGGCAACTCCCTCTTTCCTGCGGCGGAAAAGCATCTGTAAGGAAAGGGGGCGAACCCGGTATTCTCCCTTGTGCTTCACCAGCCAGTTGAAGATAAGCGGCGGGAAAATATAGGCCATCAGAACCACGGAGAACATGCCTGCGATGGTGACTTCTGCCAATGAACGGAGTGCCGGATGGCGGGCTACTATCAGCGTGCCGATGCCGATAAACATGATGAGGGCTGAAATGATGATGGAATGCTTGTAGGAGGCAAGCATCTTGCGCCGGTAAGCATATTCGTACATGGCTCCCTCTGTCATGAAGATGGTGTAGTCGTCGCCCTGACCGAAGATGAAGGTGGCGAGGATGATGTTCACGATGTTGAACTGCATGTGGAAGATGGCCATCAGTCCCAATATCCACAGCCAACTGATAGCCATCGGGATGAACGAGAGAATTGCCAATTCGATACTTCCCATAGCCAACCAGAGGAAGAAAAATACGATGAATCCGCAGGCAAATCCGATGTAGTTGAAATCGTCTGACAGATGGTTGGCAATGGCGCAGTTCATGCTCTTCACATCAAAACTGAAGCTATGTTGTGCTTGCAGACAATCCTCCACCTTCTTTACATCCTTTTCTTTGGCAGAGAGGATGTTGATGACGTGGTATTTGCCGTTGAGACTGTCGGTACTGATGTTGGAGGCAAATGCGGATTGCAGCAGAGGTTTGAAATGCTGAATGTCCTGCGGCTGGTAATCCTGGTGGAGAATGCGCTCGAAATCTGCGAAACAACCATCGGTAAATCCTTCTTCTGTCATATAAGGTTTGATGCCGGAAGTGAGGAGATGCTGGTGTTTATCGAGGAATTTCTGCCAGAGTTGCAGGCGCCGTGCCTGTTCTTTCTTCGATGTGATAAACTGGTTGCAGGAGGAGTAGTCCTGTATAGTCTTCTGGTCGGAAAGTTCCTGCAGAGTTCCCTGCAAGGAGAGGCTTTTGTCGAGTGCTCCGTCCAAAGTGGAGTCGGAAGACAGGGCATAGACTTTCTGGATTCCGTCTTCCTGTTTCATCATTTTGGCGAAATATTCCATGTCTGCCTTCTGTTCCGGAGTCATATAATTAATGTGTGCCATGTTGGTGTCAAACTCCGTCTGCAGACTGAAATATCCGAAGATGATGGTCAGGATGAGCACAATGGTAACGAAGATCGGTTTCTTTTCGAGCGAGATGTTGCTCCACTTGTCAAGGAATGTATGCTTTGCCTCCCCTGTTGTCTTAGACAGATGGGGAAGATAGATGAGCACGAATACGATGGTGCCGACGAGCAGGAGAGAACTGAACAGTCCCAGGTCTCTTAAGGCCACGGATTTGAGTGGAACTAATGCCAGGAAAGCACCTACCGTAGTCACATTGCCCACCAGGAGGGGCATGACGATTTCTTTCAGCGCCTTCCGCTTGTCGGTTGTATGAGAAAGGTGGGCGATGAAATGAAGAGGGTAGTTGACTGCAATACCCAAGATGATAGATGAAATGCCGATGACGATGACCGAAACCTGATTGTGGAAGAGAGCTAACCCGCCGATGGCAAAGAGCCAGCCCCATCCGATGGAAAGGGCTATGAGCAAAAGGTTTCTCCTGCTTCTGAAGGAGAAGAAGAGCAAGGCAAGAATCAGTACAACGGCAATACTTACAGACAGAATGCTGTCGGTTTTGATCTGATGGGCATTGGTGACGGCAATAACGGGTCCGCCTATGATGTGGATTTCTATATTCGGCTGCGACTGGCAGGCTTCCCGGGCACAGTTTTTTAGCATTTGGGTAAGGCGGGCATTGTTTTCTGTCTCACTTGCCCCGAAGGGAGAATCCATCATCACAATGGCCTTCTTCATGTCGGGAGAGAAGATATAGCCATCGTACATTTCATATTTCAGACTGGATTCGGAATGCTGCAATTTCTGCAGGATGGGAGTGAAGAGGTTCAGCGGGTCGCGCTGAATATTATCAGACAGAATGCCGCCGGTAGGGAAGAGGAGCATTTGCTTGTCTGCTTTCAGCTGGTGGGGAATGTAATCGGGCTGACTGAGCAGACTGTCCATTCTTCGATAGTCTGCATCTGTCAGAAAATAAGGAATGTTCTGATAGACGAAATCTGTTATCTGATTCATCTTTTCCAAATCCACTTGCGCCATCAGATTTCTGATGACGTGGGCAGAGTCTGCTTTCTCCACATTCTCTACGAAAGCGTCTATGGTATGGGTCAGTATTTCCGGATCATCAGATTGCGCAGCATTCTTGTATTGGAAGATGGCGAAAATCTTGCTGGCTCCCGAAATGTTCTGATAGACCTTCATGGCATTTTGGTGCTCGCTGTCTATCGGAAGAAAGTCGGCAATATCTTCCTTGTAGTTCAGTCTGGTAACTGCAAGGAGAAGTATGAGCGTGATTGCTACGGATGAGCAGATGCCACTCAGCCGATGCGTCTTGAGATAATCGTATATTTTCAGAATCAGTTCTGTCATTTTCTTACTTCTTATTTTTTTCTGCTTCTTACTTGTTGTTTTTTCTACTTCTGCTTACTTGTTGTTTACAGGGTTGGCGTAAATGCCTAAATAAATATCTTTCAGCATTTCGATGTCGCAAGTATCATAATGTTCCAATTCTCTGACGTGTGCTAAGAATTCTTCCTTCTGTTGCGGGGTATAGAAATCCTGGTATTTTCTGGTGCCATACCGCAGGTCGTAAGCGATGTAATTGTTGGGATACAGGCGATAGGCCTTGTTGATGCGGTCGTCCAGCAGATGGGCTACAGCCTTGTGATATTCGTTGCTCGTAAGCTGTTCCAGTTTCATCAGTTCCATGCGGGAAATCGGTTCGCAGATTTCTATGTGTACCCTACCTTTGGGTTGGGAGATTCCCGTCAGAATACTGTTCAGATCTTCGCCCGGTTTTTTGGTGTATTTGGCAAACTGGCTTTCGTAGAGTTCGAGCGTTTTCAGAATATCGCATGATTCCCATTCGTAGGAAACGGCTACAGGTACGATGTGCAACTGGTCTATTGCCTTGATTTTATCATCCGGGCAAGACATGCAGAACATCTTGATGATGCCCTGGTCTGTCGTGTCGTTTCCATCCTTGGTCCTGCCGTTGCGCTGGGCAATCCAGATGGACTGTCCTTTCTCCTGAATCACGAAGCGGATGTAATCGGACAGGTGTCTGGAACAGCGATAGAATTCCTTCAGACTTCCGCCCGGGCGTTCTACCTTAAACATCTTGTTGCATTTGCCAATATCGATAATCAACTGGTTGGACATCAGATTGGCACCAAAGGTAATCTCTGTGGTGTCGAAGTCGTGATTGAGCAGGAAATATTGGAGAAGACTGGAGTCTAACATGATGTCACGGTGGTTGGAAACATAGAGATAATGCCCTTCAGGACTCAGCTTGTCGAGTCCTGAGCAGGAAAATTCCGTGATGCTGTTTTCTATCACCTGCTGGTTGACTTTACTCATCGTGTCCTGTTGAAATTCCCTAACCGTCTGGTAATTGGCTATGCGTTGACGGATTTCCTTGACCGATTCTTCCGGATAGACGTATGCAGAAAGAATCGGAAACGATGAACTGTGGGCGATGCGCTGCATGGCCTCAAGAAATTCATCGGGATTGTATGGGCGAATATCGTCAAAATCTGTTATGTTCATATTGGATTTTTTTTTGTTCTTTCATTCTTGGAATCCTTGATTTTTTTCATTCTTGGAATCCTTGAATCAGGAAAAGTCTAATGCTGTAATTATTGGGTCTGAAGTTTTCTGATCCAAACTAAAAACTCTTTCTTCCATTGCCGACATTCGGGCGAACCCTTTGTGTCGGAGGCTCCAAATCCATGTCCTCCCGTCTTGTATTGGATGTATTGATGGGGAATGTGATGGACAGTCAGGGCGGAATCGAGCAATTCTGAGTTCTGGTATTTTACGATAGGATCATCCTTGCAGTTTACTAGAAACACGGGTGGACAACTGGCTGAAATATGATGCTCAATAGACAGGGAGTCTCGAAGCAGTCTGCTGTTTTTGCGGTTGTCGCCCAACAAGGCTCTGCGCGACCGCTTGTGAACGTATTTTCCGTTCATGGTAACGACCGGATAGATGGGGGCTACAAATGTTAGGGGGAGTTGACGCAGGGTAACTCCCGACAGTACAAGATGCCCGCCTGCAGAAAAGCCCATCGCTCCAATGTTGTCGGAGCAGACTCCGTATTCCCTTGCGTGTTCCTTAATATATAAGGTGGCTTGGGTCAGGTCGTCCAATGCATCAGGGTATCGGACTCCTCTGAACAGATGGCGGTAATGCAGGAAGAAGGCCATGAATCCGGCAGTACGGTAATGGAGCACGAATGCAGAGATTCCGTTGTTCTGCAACCATTTGCCCACTTCGTGTCCTTCGCCATTCATATCGTGCCAGAGGTAACTTCCTCCAGGACATACGATGACAGCCATCTTGCTGCCACCTTTTGCCAGATATGCAGTCATTTCCACATTCTTTCTGCATGCTGTGCCTTGCCAGATGTTGACTTTCTCCTGTGCCTTCAGTATCTGGAGACATAGGAGGACGAACCCTATTATGATCATCAGTCTTTGCTTCATCGGTTTAATTCTCATTCTTTCCGATTTCATTTATTTTATGGAGTATGGAATTTCTTCCTAAAATAGCCTCGGCGGTATTGATTGCCGTCAGGGGAACGCCGCAGAAACCATGAAGGTTGTTGTTCTGACCTGTCAGCAACAGGTTATCCACCTTGGTAACCACGGGGACCTGCGATAATGCGATGTTTTTATAGTCCTTGCTGAATCCGCTCAGCGCTCCGTCTTTCACTCCATAAAAGTCGCGAATGGTCAATGGAGAAGCCGTGATGATTCTGTCGATACATGCTCCGAACCCCGGGTGAATTTCCTCGATATGAGAGAGGAGCTGTTGTGCTTTCTGGGCTTTCCAAGTTTCGTATTCCTCGCCCCGATGCCCCACGGTGGTCTGTTCCCATTTCTTTACTTCATCATAGAGCATAGGTGCGGTGATGAGGACTTTTGAACTGTATTTGCCCTGGTTCTCGTCTGGCGGAGTCATCAACAGGAAGCCTAAAGGCCAGGTGTCGTGCTGCTCGCCGAATTTCCATATTTCATCGTATCGGGTCATGTAATATTCCGAATGATTGATGTATGGGAAGCAGTCGGGCTTCAGTTTGATATAGACGGAAAACGCCGAATAGGAATTTGGAATCTGATTCAGACGCTCTCTATAAGCCTTGGGGAAAGCTTTTTCGGGCATCCGTTTCAAGAGGGTGCAAGGGTGAATGGCTGAGATGAAGTAGTCGCCCTGAAAGATTTCTCCTTGCCTGGTTCTTACGTACTCCACATGGCGATTGTTGACTTCCACCCATTCCACTTCTGTATGGGTGAGCACCTTTCCTCCTGCCTGTTCGATTACAGAAACAAGCAGTTGGGCAAAATGTTGACTTCCTCCCACAAACCGGCTGGTGCCTTGGATGTAGAGGGTGGAGATGATGGCGTGGACAAAGGCTGGAGTCTCGTCCTGTCGGCCTCCCTAAAGTGGGTTCATGTAGGAAACGATGCTCCGGAGTTTGGGATTCTGAATATATTTTGCTACAAAAGCATCTGCTGCCATCAGAAACTCATCGGTATGAACCTGAAGAAAATCGGTCGTAGGACGGAGATGAAACAGGTCGATGGAGTCGCTAATGGCAAATATGGCATCTACATAGCGTTGCAGATTTTCCCGTTCTTCCGGGAAATAAGCGGATAAAGAGTTGATGAAACCTTCTTTTCCTTTCTGGAGCTGATAGGTCTGCTGGTCTTCTGCAAAGTAAAGGCAGTCTGTACAGTCTGCATCTACATCTTTGATTTTCACCTGGTCCAGGATGCCCAAGTATTCGCAGATGCGGTAGATGTTTCCGCCAGGTTGCATTCCGCCTATGACGTGCATTCCTGTATCAAAGGATTCACCGAAGCGATGGAAACTCTGGAGTCCACCACCAGCCGTAGCGTTCTTTTCGAGCACAGTAACCCGTAAGCCTTCCTTGGCAAGGATGGCTCCAGTAAACAGTCCTCCCAAACCTCCTCCTATGATGATAGCCGTCTTCATTCGTTACATTTTTTTATCTGTTCGTAAATGGTCCTGGCAGTCAGAAACTCCGAGCAAGTTACGATGGTTCCTACCAGGACTCCCAACATTCCGTGGGAGTTGATGTTTTGTCCTGTCTGAAATACATTAGGCACTTTGGTGCGTTGGGGCACCCTGTATGCTGCTCCCTTCGTGATGTCTTTGGCAATACCATACATGGCTCCGTCCTCTGTTCCCGTATAGTCGAGATAGGTGAGTGGGGTGGCAGTATAGTATTCCGCAATATGATCTCTGAGTCCAGGGAAATGAGTTTCCACAACGTCCAGCAGCTTTTTTGCTTTTTGGCGCTTGAAAGTTTCATATTCCTCTCCTCTCTTTCCTACGGAAGAACCTTTCCAGCGGGCCACTTCTTCCATCTTCATATAGGAGAGAATAACTCCTGATGAAGCGTAGGTTGTTGGTGTGGAGTCTGCACAGAAATGCATGTACAGAAATCCCTTGGGCCAGGATACTTCCGAGTAATTTTCACAATTCCATGGCGTATTGCCCTGATAACCATAGTAATTGTAGTTGAGGTAGGGCACTTCATGTTCCTTGAACCGCAGGAAAATAGAGAAGCAGCCTACTGTTTGTGGAATGCTGTTGATGCGGTTTCTGTAGGCAGGCCGTATCAGTTTGGTGTCGAGCATTTCTAAGGTGCGTTTGGGGTGCGCATCTGAAATCACATAGTCGCAAGGGAAGAATACGGTTTTCTTTTCCTTTTTGTTCCAGACCTCTATTCCCGTTGCCTGTTTGTCGTCGCAGATGATGTGTCTTGCCTGATGGAGAGTAAGTATTTCTCCTCCGTATCTCTGGAGCGTATTGGCAAGTGCTTGGGCAACAGAATCGCTTCCTCCCTTTATGCGGTAAGCACTCTGGTTGTAGAAATCCATGATGAAGGCATGGGTAGAGAAGGGAGTCTTGTCTTTCTCTGCTGCGTAGAGGGGGAGATTACCCACCAGTACTTTCGCCAGGGTAGGGTCGGTAATCAGTTCGTCAATTACCTCGTTGATGGAGCGCAGCTGGTATTCTGTGTTGATGACGGAATCTGATTCTGCATCTTTCAGAGCGTGCAGGGAAGATGCCTGGGCGATTTTTTCCACCAGATTGTAATATCTGATGAGATTCTCATGTTGGTCTGGAAAGTATTCTGTCATCTGCTGGATGAAATTCTCCCTGCCATTGGCAAACTTGTATTTCTTGCCAGCTAAGGCTACCACATCATAACCGGAAGGATCCAGTTGGGAAAGTTGCACATCCCTGTCTATCTCCAGATAGCGCATCAGTTTGGACAGAGTCTGACCTTCTGCAGCACTTCCGATAAAGTGCATTCCGGTTTCAAACTTGGCACCATGGCGATAGAAGCATTGTAAGCAACCGCCTATTTGCTGCGACTGCTCCAACAGCGTAACGTGATAACCATTCTTGGCTAAAATCACGCCACATGACAGACCTCCCAGTCCACTTCCTATAATAATAACTCTTTTCAATTCAGACTCTTTTTTCTATTTCGTTTGCGATTTCTTCGTATCTCTCCTTATATTGTTTGCGCAATGTGGAGGCTTGTTTTCTCAATTCTCCCATGGCTTGCAATTCCTTCCTGCTTATTGGATTTCCCACTTCGATATAGAAGATACCCTTGCGCAGATGGTAGGTTTTCTTGGGGAGGATTTTGCCTGGTCCATAAAGGTACATAGGCAATATTTCCAATCCGAGTTCCTGCGACAGATAGAATGCTCCCTGATGAAATCTGCCTATACGACAGTCCTTGGAACGGGTTCCTTCGGGATAAACGGCAATACTGTAGCCCCGATCTGTCAGCGAACGGAGTTGCGGCATCAGCGGTTCCAGACCCTCTATTACGGGAAGATATTCTGCATGACGAATCAGGAAGCCATAAGTAGGATTGTTCCAAACCCATTGGTTTGTCAGAAACACAATCTTGGGTGTAAAGACCAGTTGGCACATCAGATCCAAATGCGACTGGTGGTTGCAGATGATGATGCGGGGCTTATCAAAATCGAATCTTACCGGTTCTTTTCCCTTGATGATCATACCGCCTACTTTTCTGATGAATTTAGTGCCGGGGATGCCGTGATGAATCATCACAAATCTGGCTGCATGATAGATCAGTTCATGGAGCCGAACCTGTTTCTTTTCGGTCATCCTTCCGATTTTGATGTAGAGCCAGGCTAAGGGCGTGATGATGACCATCATAAAGAAGAGGAAGAACGACAGGGAATAAGCCGTTCTCAGAAATGTTGCCATCTTGCGGTAAAGACGGCAAGGCAGACCATAGATAATTGCCAACACACACAATAGGGTGTTGAGGAGGCTGATGCGAGCGAAATCCATGCCTGGTCGGAAATGGCTTATCCGTTCTTTGCGTGGCGGATAATATACCTGGATAGGGATGGAAACAATCTCCGTTCCGTGCCAGGAGGCGAAAACCAACAGTTCCAATTCTGCTTCGTATCTGTTGGTGAGCAGGGATAAGCTGTGGAGCTTGTGCAGAGGGTAGAGGCGATAACCGGTCTGGGTATCTTCCAATCGTTTGCCTGTTTGTACGAAGAACCAAAAGTTGGAGAATTGATTGGCAAAATCACTTCCCTTGGAACGTTCAACACCTTGGAGTGGTCTTGCTCCGATGATGAGAGCTCCCGGATGTTCCTGATTGGCTTTCAGAAAGAGCGGAATATCTTCAGGCTTATGCTGACCATCCGCATCTAATGTAATGGCGTAGGCAAATCCCATGGACAAGGCTTTTCTGAAACCTTGTTGGAGCGCGTAGCCCTTACCTCGGTTTTGAGAATATGCGACAACGGTAATGTTGTCAATCTCCCCAATGATCTGAGCAGTACTGTCTGTACAGCCATCATTGACGACAATGACATCATCACAAAAGCAGAGCGTCTCCTTCACTACTTTCCCAATGGTTTTCTCATTATTGAAAGTAGGGATGATCACGCAGATTCCTCTTGCTCTTAAAAGTCTTTTCTCATTTCTCATTTCTCATTTTTTTCGTCTTTGTCATTTTTTTCTGCACGTGAAAGAGATTTTAGCTTTTGTCTCTTCATCGGAAGCAACGATGATTTGTGCTTTAACCTCTTGGGAATCTTCTGAAGTTTCAATTTTCTTGAAGGTATAAGAGATTTCCTTTTCTCTAAGAGGAGAAATAACAGAGAGGAATTTCACGTTTTTGACGTGGGTAATCTCCAAAGATTCCTGGAGAAGTTCTGCTAACAATTCCTTTCCGATTTGTAGAATGCAGACTCCTGGCGTAACAGGTTCGCCAGGGAAATGAGCCTGATAGATGAAATGCTCTGGGTTGAGGCGAAGACGAAAGGAAGTATTGCTTCTGCTCGAAAGAACTTCTTGGCATTTCTGCTGTAAGCCTGCTGCTTCTTTCTGCTGTAAGTTTCCCTGTTTGTCTGTTTCGACAATTGTATAAAGATGATTTTTCAGTTGCATCGTCCTGTTTATTTTTGTTTTTTATCCACTTTTTCCTCCAATTCCTCTTTTTCCTCCAAATCCACTTTTTCCTCCATTCTTTCTTTATCCTCCATATTCTCTTTTTCCTCCATTGTTTCTTCCAGTTCTGTGAATTGATAATGGATTTTGTATTTTTTATTATCGTATATGGAAATGCCATTTTGCAGGTTTTTGATAACCTGGGAGAGATCTTGCTTGAGCAGGCGTTTGATGTACCATTTGTCAAGCAACTGGATGACATTTTCCAGTTTCACCTTTCCTGTGACCGGCTGGTAGGTAAAGTCGAGAACAGAGATTCCAAATTCATTGAAAATGCTTCCCTTGTAGCCGTCCTTATCTCTTATCAGTATGCAAATTCCGCTCAGATAACCTTTCTTCATCTCAATCGACGCATTATATTTCATCTTGCTCCCGATACTGTCGGGTAAAGGATGCTGGTCTGCGATGTCTTGGGCTGAAATGGGTAGGAGGGGAAATAGGGAAAAGAGTCCCAAAAGACTCATAGAAAAGAGTCCACAAAGACTAATTGACTTGAAATACTTTCGTATTGATGGCAGCATTGGTCTTGATATTTTTCAGTTCAATAATCGTTCTGTCTCCCTTTTTCTCTATGAGTTCCACCTGAGTAACCACAGATCTTGTTTTATGAAAGTGGAGTATGATCTTCTGAAACAGCATTTTCATCTGTTTCTGTTGAGGATAGAGCGTGGCGATGTATTCGGAAGAAGAACCGGTAAGTGAGACTTTGAAATCCCTCTTGTCGTTGAGGCAATTTCCCACAACGCTATTCATCATGATGCGGGCTATTTCCTTGAACATCTTGCTTTGGTTCACGTTGATCACATCGCTCCGCTTATTTTTCCGGATGAGAACTTTGGATCCGTTGATTACAAATGTATAAGCATAAGGAGAGGTGTATTCCCATCTGAGTCTGTTGCCCTGCTGGTAATACATCTTGCCCCGCGAAACCATTTTCTCATTGAGCATTCTGAGATGCTTGGTCTGTACGAAATCGCATTGCATCGACTTCATGCGGGAAGCAACAGCGCCTATCTGTTGCCTGACTTGTGCCTCGTTCACCTTCTGCTGGGCAGAGATGGAAGAAAGGCATAAGCTGATAAACATGATTAAAAACAATAACTTTTTCATCTTGATTATCTATTATTCGTTTGATTTATTTTGCGATGAACCTATATTGATGAGGCATCATTTTGCGATAAGGCAACAACCTATCATGATGAACCCAATACCTAACCATTTCCAGACAGACACTTGTTCATGAAAGAACAGGATGGCTGCCAGCATTCCGAAGATGTATGTGATGCTCACCATCGGGTAAGCAACGCTGAGCGGGAAATGTTTTACGATATACATCCATAGGAGAGAGGCTGCGCCGAAGAAAAGTCCACAGCAGGCAAACTGCCAGTTGAGCAGGAGACTTAGCCAGAAATCTCTTGTCCAACCGAAGGGATGCATTTTCTGTAGGGCAAACTTCAGACATACCTGTCCTGCCGCTAAAAGCATGCTCTGCGTGATAGCTAAAAATATTACTCGCCACATGATAATACCATCGCTATAGAATGGATGGAAGGCAAGGCTTTTTCTCCACTCTGTGTTCTTAACTGGTTTAATAGCGGGGTGCTTTCATCATGGCAGCCCACCAAAACCGTTTTTGCTTTTCCACTTGCTAATAGCATTTTCGCATCACGGATGGCCCAGTCAAGAGAATCTTCGCCCTGCGTATAGGTGATGTTGTAACCATGACAATGGGTCTTGATCGCAATATTGCTGCCTATGGTGTTGTGGGTGCTCTGCATGAAATAAGTAGGTTTGAGCATTTCTTCTCCTTCTTCTTTCAGTTGGACAAGCAATTTCTCACTATTTTCCAAACATCCATAAGTAGTGCCCGTGATGATGGCATCCGGGGTGGCTATTCCTGCTTTTTCCAAAGCCTCTAAAGAGGAGAGTAATGAACTTTTCATGATCTTGCCCATTCTCCTGGCTTCCATCGGTTTTACATATTTGCGGATGTCGGACAAATCCTCTTCTGAGTTAATCTCTACAGTTGAAAGAATACGGATGTTGCTGGCAGTCTGCTGAGGTTCCCTTTCTGATCGTTGAAGCTTTCCTTCAGTCTGTATTGCTTCCCCTTCAGTCTGTGTTGCTTCCTCTTCTGTCGGATGAGTAGAAAAAATGAGCGAACTGTCATTTCCACCAAATCCAAAGGAATTGCAGAGAACATTTTCCAGCCTTACGTTTTCGATGCCTGTGCAAGGAATAATACCGTTTTCCATCTGTTTTTCCCAACCGAGATTGGCTGGGATGAAATGATGCTGCATGGCAAGCAGACAGATGATTGCCTCTATGCTTCCCGAGGCGCTGGTAGTATGTCCGGTAAATGATTTCGTACTTGAAATCCAAGGCATCTTTTTGCCAAATAACCGTTTGAGAGATTCGGATTCGCTCTGGTCATTATTGGGAGTTCCTGTACCATGTGCATTTACATATTGGATGTCCTCCGGTTCTATGTGTGCCATATTCAAGGCTTCTTTCATCGCCAAGAAAGCTCCTTCTCCATTCTCTGACGAAGCAGTCTGGTGGTACGCATCGCAGGCATTGCCATAACCGGTAAGGTAAGCATGGGGTGTTTTCCCCTGATGGCGGGTGGCAGATTCTGATTCCAAGACAACGAATGCAGCTCCTTCTCCCAAGTTTAGTCCTGCGCGGGTTGCATCAAACGGGCGGCAGCGCTTCTTGTCGAGAATCATCAGGGAATTGAAACCGTTGAGATGGAAGCGGGAAAGAGCTTCTGAACCTCCGGCAACAACGATGTCTGCTTCACCGGTTTCTAATAGTTTGGCTCCCAGCATGATGGCGTTGGCGGCAGAAGAACAGGCTGTAGAGATGGTGGTCAATTCATCAAATCCACTTTGTCCTGTTGCCGATTCATTTCTGAAATAATCAGCAATCTTCTGTGTGCAGTTGCCTCCATCGTGGTGGTTGAGAAAAGCCAGTTCTTCCACCTTTGTTTCCTGCTGTGACTGAAATTGCTCGTAGAGTGGGTTGAAACTCTGTTCTGTAAGGTCCATTCCGCCAACCGTCGTTCCCGAAACGAGGACGATCTTCTTGTTGGAAGCAGAGACAGCAGAAAGGTCGATTCCAGCATCCTTCAGGGCTTGCCGGATGGCAAGGATTCCCATGAGTTCTGTGCGGCTCATCAGTTGTTTTTCTGGAATACCGAGCCGTTTTTTCATTTGCTCATTAGACAAAGCGACCTCTCCTACAGGCAGTTCGTGATGAACCGACTGTAGAAATTGCATCTCTTTGATTCCCGACTTATGGGCGAGCAGAGACTGCAACACTTCCTCTTTATTGGTGCCGATGGCAGAAATAATGCCTTCGCCTGTGATAGCAATATTCATTTCTTTCTGTTCTTGCTCACATAGTCTGCAATCGTGGCAATACTTTTGAAAATAGCCTTACCTTCAGCAGGGTTAGCCAACTTGATTCCATATTTTTTATCCAGCAAGACGATGAGTTCCAGCGCATCAATCGAGTCCAGTCCCAGTCCGTCTCCAAAGAGCGCATCGTTCTCATCAATATCTTCAGGAGTCATTTCTTCGAGGTTTAATGCCTCTATGATTTCCTCCTTGAGTTCTTTAATCAATTCTTCCATACGATTTTATTTATATGATTTTAATATTTTATTTCTCATTTGTAATTTCTCATTTTCTTGATCTTCAGATCCGCTTCGAAATGCCTTTCGTCTTCATAATCAATCCAACCTGTCAGGAAACTCTTGCTTTGAGCGTCCCGACAGGAAGCCTGCAGGATTTCCTCCATCATCCTTTCGTCTTTATCGGGCAGGATGAAGAAGGAGGTTTCACCATGAAAATGATTCCTGATGGCAATCTCGCCCGTTACGATGTTGGGCAACGTATAGACGAAGATGGATGGACTTGGGAAATAATTGTTTTTATCGTTTATAGATTCCTTATAGTTCCTGTCAGAGGCGATGGAAGAGGAATGATTGAAAAAGATGATTGCCCTTTCCTCCAGTAGCCTTTCCCCTTCCTCTTCTCTCCTTTCTACGTCCGTATCTCCCTTTTCAGCATTCAACAGGATTTCTGAAGCCACAAACCCCAGGCGACTGAGTCCATCCATTTTGTAGAATTTCGGATAGTTGCCTATCATCTGTTTGTAGAGAGTCGTCAGGAGAGAATGATGTTCCTGTCCTTCCTGTTCCCCCAGTTCCTTCTTTCCTTCCCAAAGTTTCTGTTGGTCCAATATCACCTCTTCGGGCGTAATCCTTATCGTGTGAGTGGTCGTGAATTCACGATTCTGTTGTTCAATTTGCGATAAAGCGATATTCTCTCTTTCTGGGTATTTGACTGCCCATATTGTAGCATTACAACCTCCGAATCCAGACAACATCTTGATGAAGCCTTTCTTGTCTGTCGGTCGGTTTTCAGCACAGATATTCATTTCCCCGGAAACTCCCAGTTCTGAAAAACCTCTGGTTCCCAAAATCGTATCATCATCAATTGCTTTCATGCTGATGATGGTTTCGAGAATGCCGGCAGCTCCCATCGTATGCCCCCAGAAACTTTTGTAGGCATTGGCGGGCAGATCTGACAGTCCTGCTCTTCCGATGGCAACAGATTCCATCTGGTCATTGAAAAGCGTGGCTGTACCATGAGCATTGATGAAAGCCAGATGCGCTTTCATGTCTATCTGTTTGCAAGTGGATGAAATCTCTTTCGTGAAGGATTCCAAAGTTCTTTGGAGGGACAGATACAGACCATCTGCAGTTTTGGAGGGGGTGCTGATATGGAAAGCGTCATTTCTGATGAAACCATCCCCCATTCGCCAGGAATTTCCCTGGATAGAATTTTTGCTCAGAATAAGGGTAGCGGCAGCTTCGCCTAAATTGAGTCCCATCCGTTCCATGTCAAATGGGCGACAAGGTTCAGGGGAAAGCGCTTTCAAGGATTGAAAACCGGATAGGATGAATTGCCGGGGCGTGTCGCAACCACATACGATGGCAGCATCATACAGGCCAGAATCTATCAGTCTGTTGCCCAAAATCAAGGCAGATAGTCCGGAAATACAAGCATTACAAACGACAATAGGTTTGGAGTCTATTCCCAACTGGCTGGCTATTCTCTGTGCAGAATCAGCCAAGGAAATATTTTCCTCAATATTTCCTTTCGTAGAACTGAGAATAAAAGCTGTGCGCTTTCCTTTCAGTTCAAGTCGCTCATTCCCAATATCCTTTTGCGCATTAGCAATGGCTTTTTGTGCAGATCTTAGGGCCAAAGTCTCGAAGTCTTCGAATAGCAGAGAGGCGTAGAATCCTTCTGGAATATTGCATGTTCCAGGCTCATAAGCACGGATGCCCGACCTGCCAGATTTTACTGACAGGTAATTTCCCTCGGATGTTTCCCCTAATGGAGAAATAATATTATCTGCTATGATGTAAGCCATAATTCAACCTCATTTGTCATTTCTCATTTCTCATTTCTCATTTGTCATTTAGTATGTTTCTCTTTCCATTCTTGATAGAAGGGCGGATTATCCCAAACGAGCTGGTAATTCAAATCCATGAAAACCTGTACGGAATGACCTGTTGCGATAAGAGAATTGTCTTCCTGATCGTGGATTTCGTAATCGAACACAATCTTTGCCGCTTCAGTAGGGCGATAGATGATGTCGATGCGTGGACGCATTCCATATCTGATAGGCTTCTTATAGTGAAAACTGAGTTCTACGATAGGAGCAAAATAGCCATGATCGAAGAAAGTCATGTATTCCAGCCCGTATTTCTTGCCGAAAGCCTCGCGGGCATCCTCGAAATAGAGCGGGTAGGAACCATGCCAAACTACGTTCATCGAATCGACTTCGCTGAAACGTATTTCAAATTCTTTGGATTCTTTCAGTTCTTTCATCTTTCTTTCTTTTTACTCTTTAACGGCAATTTTCATTTCAGTCGTTACGTAAACCTGATTTCTCCAGGAAACGGTTGCCTCTGCTAAGGTCATTCCGAAGACTTCTTCTTTCACTTCTACACGGGTGGTGAGGATTTCCCCCACAGATGGAAGTTGTAGAATGTCCATATTGCGTATGGCCCCGATAAAACCAATCTGGATTCCTTTCTTATGAATATAGTTGTAATATCCAATCCGTGCTGCACAAGTCTGTGCAATATTCTCTATCAGGCCAGATGCAGTAAGGTGTCCATTCTCAACAAAGATATGGTCGTTCCTGATTTCTGTCTCTGCAAGTGTGACGGTTTTATCGCAATAGACGAGCCGGTCTATCATGACAAACGGCTCTTGTTGAGGCAGAAGCTCGTGTATATCTATTTGGCTGAGTTCCAATCCTTCCGGATTATCTATATCTGAATTCATGTCTTTATCTTGATTACATCATGCGATGGATGGTTCAGCATTTTTATCTGCCCAGAAATCGTAAAAGTTGTACCATTGGTCTGGATATTGTCGTACAAGACATTCCAGCTCTTCTGCATATTTCTTAGCAAGTTGCTCCATCTTTTGTTTCCGGGATGCCTGCTTGTCATAGGCGAGGGGAGCCACAAAGATCTTGTACTTCTTTCTGGAAATGCGAATCACGTTGATGGCTAAAACTTCCAGGTTGCGCATCGTAGCAACTGCGAATGGACCCGATGGGAAATGAGCCGTTTTGCCTAAAAACTCCGTTGGAATGGTTTTCGAGGAACCCATCACTCGGTCGGCAGGCATACTGACAATCTCATGGTTGACCAGAGCCTCGTTGATTTTGAACAGATGGCTCATGTCCTCTTTTACAGGAATCATCGTGATATTGTGCTTAGAAAACTGTTCCTGTCTTCCTTCCATAATCCTGTCTTTTTCGCCTCCATATACAAGTGCGTTGTAGCGTTTCCCAGGCGGAGTCAGAGAATAGCCAGCCACCTCATAACAGCCGATGTGTGAACTGAACATCAGAAACCCATCGTCCTGAAAAGCCAGCTCTCTCAGATATTCGGTACCCTCCTGCTCAATATCAAACCTTTTGCCGGCAAACATGGCAAAGCGGTCTATCACAACCGTGGCAAACAGGCAATGGTTGAGGTAAGTGTGCCATGCAGAGCTCCATCTGCCCAAACCGATACGGTTTCGGAAAAACCGGTAAGCATGGCTGCGGCTGTGGTTGGTATTTAGCAGTAAACAGACGGGCATGATCATCGTCCATGCGAAAACATAGATGAAACGCTCGTCCACGAACCTGAGCATGTTGATGAGTTGGCGATGCATCCAGGCATTACCGAAAGTCGTATTCTTCTTCACTTCCCCTTTTATCCCACTTTACTCTCGATATAATCACAGAACTGGGTGAGGGTAGTAACCCCTTGCATTTCTTCCGGTTTGATCTTGAATCCGAAGTTCTTCTCCACGATTACCACAATATCTACGAAGTCGAGACTGTCTATGCCTAAGTCATCCTTCAATTTAGCTTCAGGAGCAATTTTTTCTTCATCAATCTCCAAATCCTCAATGAGGAAGTTTCTTACTTTTTCTTCTATTTCTTTTCTTTCCATGTGATAGTTCGAATTTTATATGAATGTTTACTTTCTTGTTTTTACTTCCAGTATCGAATGGCCGTGGCCTATTCCGTCGTGGATGGCTACTACCTTGAGTCCGGCACGTTCTATCTGTCTGATCATGTCGTCGGAATGATACATCTTACTGTTTCCATTCGCCATGACCGTGAAATAGACACTTGTCATGGTCAGGCAGAGCGAAGCAGTCTCGTATTTCTGCCGGTCCCAGAAAGTCTCCATGATGTATAAGGTAGTATCCTCCGACATCACTTGGCTCACTCTTGCCAGAATGCTGTATATTTCTTCCTCCGAAAAGCAGTCTAAGAACTGGCTCATCCAGATCGCATCCCAGTTGTCGCCCTGTTCTGCAGGAGCCATCTCTTTCAGGGTAGGAAACTGGTTTTCAGTTTTCAGAATATCCGTAGGAAAACCATGGATTCTGTCAGCTCCCTTTTTTCCCTCAATATTCTTCTTCATCATTCCTATCTGTCCGGGCAGATCAACGATGGTGACATTTACCTGTGGGTTGCCATCCACACAACGGAGCGCAAATTCCCCCGTATTTCCACCCACATCCATCAGCTGTTTCGTATCTTTGGAGAAAACGATTTCCAGCGCCTTGTCGAAAGAATGGTCACTATAGAAGTGATCAAAATTGAGCCAGCTCTCCAGTACCTGCGGAGAAAGCTGAGATAATCCCTCGTAGATGGTAGGCCAGTTGCCTAAAGTCTTCAGCCCGGCAGGTTTCCCGGTTTCCAAGGCTTCATCCAGATAAAACAATCCCTGGTAATTGACATCATGATTGAAGTCGATATTTACCCGGGTAGCAGCATCCGTGAGCAGAAACCACCCCGTCTTCGAAATCGTATAGCGGTCAGAATCCTTGTCTATCAGTATGATACCGGCACTAAGCGAAGCTTCCAGCAAAATCTTGAGCGCATACTGGGAGAGGCGGGTTTTCCCTTCCAGTTCCTCCAGGGTCAGTCCGTCATGACTGTTTCTGATTTCCTCCAGAATACCCCATTTCAGCATGAGTCTGGAAACCTGGAAGATGACGGGTCCCCATGCGATGAATTCTGCTTGTCGCTGAGCTTCACGGGCAGATAACTGCTCCTGAGAATAGCGGTCGCTTTCTGACTTGAATAGATTCATAATGATTGCTTATTTTTCTTTTCAGAAATAGTTATTCCTTGAATTTTCTGATGACCAGAGCCGAGTTGGTTCCTCCGAAACCGAAACTGTTGCTCAGTACGGTATTGATTTCCGTATCTACCGTCTTTGTCGCAATATTGAGTTTTTCGGAATATTCGTCTGGATTTTCAAAGTTCACGTTAGGGGCCACGAAATGGTTCTGCATCATCAGCGTACTGTAAACGATCTCCGAAGCTCCCGCCATCCAGCATTCGTGCCCGGTCATTCCCTTGGTAGAAGAAATCAGCGCATGTCTGCCGTTGAACATTCTGTCGAGGGCGATAGCTTCATACATATCGCCCTGTCGTGTACTGGTGGCATGAGCGTTGATATAGTCAATATCCTCTTCCGTCACGTTGGCAGATTTCAGCGCACGGCTCATGGCGACGACACTTCCCTCGTCTGATGGCTGACTGATTCCCCCACCATTGCTGGAGAAACCATATCCCACCACTTCCGCAAGAATGTTGGCGCCTCGTCCTTTGGCATGCTCGTAATCCTCCAGTACCAGAGAGGCAGCTCCACCACTTGGAATGAGTCCATCGCGGTCTCGGTCGAAAGGACGGCTTGCCTTGGCAGGTTCGTCCATGCGGATAGAGAAGGCGCTGAGCGCATCAAAGGAAGCCATGGAGTAATAATTGGTTTCCTGCGCACCGCCACAGAGCACCATCTCCTGCAGCCCCTGTTTGATCATCATATATCCCAAACCGATGGAATGACTTCCGCTGGCACATGCCGAGCTGACCGTGAAGTTGATTCCCCGGAGATGGAAGATGGTACTGAGATTCATGTTGACGGTAGAGTTCATCGACTGGAAGATGATGCCATATCCGAGCATGGCAGAATCATGTTTCTCATCCATGATTTTGGCAGCTTCGATGACGGGTTTGGCAGAAGAATCGTTGCCGAAAATACATCCCACCTCATTTTCCCGGAGATACTCATCCGAAATCTCGGCTTGCTGAAAAGCCTGAACACTTGCCATATAGGCATATTTGACCTCTTCAGACATTCCGGCACGCGTATGGCGGTCGAGCATTTGTTTGGTAATGACAGGTTCCTCCACTATACCGGTCAAAGCCGAACGGTAGCCGTATTCCAATCGTTCCGGTTGGATTCCGATACCCGATTTTCCTGCGTATAATGATTCCTTGACAGTATCCAGATCTGTGCCAAGGCAAGACCAGATACCCATTCCAGTAATGACAACTCTTCTTTCCATTTATCTTGTAGTATATATATATTATGTGTAGAGCCCCCCATTGATGTTGATGACTTCTCCTGTGATGTATGCGGCTTCGTCAGAGGCAAGGAAATCAACTAAGGCAGCCACTTCTTCTGCCTTGCCAAATCTTCCCGCAGGAATCATCTTTTTCAGTTCATCTTCAGGCAACTCCTTTGTCATGTCTGTAGCGATGAATCCCGGAGCCACAGCATTTACCGTGATGTTGCGGGGCGCCACCTCCTGTGCCAGCGCCTTGGTAGCTCCGATGAGTGCAGCCTTTGCAGCGCTATAGTTTACCTGTCCAGCCATTCCCTTGACTCCCGAGAGCGAAGCCATATTGATGATACGACCGCCATGTCTGCGGGGCATCATGTGTTTCAAGAGTCTGCGGGTGATGTAGAAGAACCCGTTGAGGTTGGTGTCGAGAACATCGTGCCAGTCATCGTTGGACATCATGAACATGACATTATCCCTTCTGATGCCAGCATTATTTACCAGTATGGAGATCCACTCATCAGGATGCGCAGATTCCCATTGGTCTATGGCAGCCTCTATCTGTTGAGGCTGAGACGCATCAAAGGGCAGGAGTTCAGCATAGCCGCCCTCTTGTTCAATTTCCCGTTTTACCTGTTCCGCCGCCTCATGGTTGTTCAAGTAATTGATAATCGTGCAGAAGCCCCGTTTGGCAAGTCGTAAAGCTACGGCTTTTCCAATACCTCTTGACGCTCCTGTAACTAAAGCATATTTCATCTTTTCCGTTATTCAGTTGATATTTAAATGTACTATTTCCTGAGAAACGAGCACATAGTTGTTTGCAAAGGTAAGAAAAAAATAATAAAAGTGCTCAGAAATTTATATATTTTGCTCATCTCTATATGAATTTTCACAAAATATGATGAAATATGCAGTCATCAAGTCGGGATTTCAGTCCAACTTGTCATTTCTTCCTATATAGAATGTCGGATTGTGTGCGGCTCAGCCTCTTATGCCGTATCAGAATCCTTAGTTATCGCCAAAGTAGGTAAGGATTCTATAAAGATTGCGGTGAAATAATAATAAAACAATTATATTGCATATAAATTTTCGTATATATGAGGATTGATGGGGTGAGTCGTGAGACTGGACCCCATCTTTTTGTATATATAAATAGGTTTATAGCCATTACTTAGTAATACCTTCAATGATTTTGACCAGAAATGACTTTGACCAAATGACCGGAATCATGAGAGCTAACGTTCAATGTAGTTAAAATAAACTCCCAAAGAAAAAGTAGTCATCATTGCCTGATTGGCTTCAAAATTCGTTTTCCTCAAATCCGCAACCTATTGGGTTTCGTGGGATTTTGCTTGTAAAAGACAAAAATTCATTTTATTGTACATATTCCTTGCATAACAGAAACGTCGTAAACACAAAATCCCCTTACCCCATAAAGCGACTTGAGGTAATACGCTGGTTTAACCA
>ENA-OPWO01000047-OPWO01000047.1-human-gut-metagenome-genome-assembly--contig:-NODE-47-length-46769-cov-4.738237_pt1 | contig 46769 bp, 54 predicted proteins | sample MGYA00241510_ERZ502012 | MGnify/ENA primary metagenome ERZ502012 (study PRJEB25962, sample SAMEA2041923) | human gut metagenome | biome: human gut; feature: human-associated habitat; material: faeces...
CCGGGGGCGCGGGACCAACCGAAAAAGTAAACGCGTTGAGACCAAATGCTATGGTCAATAAATAAGAGGGCAGGTGGAAAAAGCATCCAATGGAAAATTCTCGGGTTCGCAGCCCGCACATGTCATATGAAATGAATGTCTGACATAATTTACAGATTATGACAGCTTCAGGAAGTATCGGCATTTTCCCTCTAGGATGTGTCGTTGCCGAAAGGCGTAGGAGAGTGCTTAACCCTGCAAAGGGGCGACTGATGACGTGAGCGCTTCCGTTCAAGCTACGGTGAAGTGCGGAAGAACAATATACTGTATTCACGGAGGTTAAGCCGACGAAGAACATACTCAATTCTTGTCAGCCTATCAGATTCTTTGATAAGATCTTGTGCATTTTTACCCCATAGTGGAGAAGTGCGCTCTTTTTTAAGAAAATCTTGTCAGGGTATGGTAGACTGACCAACAATTCGGAGCATTGCTTACGAAAATACTTATAACAAAACATTCATTCTTAAGCATTCATCTTAAATCAAATACGATCTTTACAGCGAATTTCCGCACAACATATTTCCCCAAGTTAATCATATTTCAAAAATATTCCTTACATTTAATCCTTTTTAAAATATCATCGTTAATGTATATACCGTTAAAATAAATGTTTTCTATAATATATATCAAAAAAAATACATAGCAGCAGTATAATTGTAACTAATAATCTGCTGAGGGGGTTCAGTCAAACAGCTCAGCATTTCCCGTCGTTAAGGCTGCGAGGTTAATGCTGAAAAATAGATGTAAAACAAGTAATTGACGGCGGACTGGTTACACAACAATTAAATAAAAAGAGATAAATATAAGCAGTATAAATAGAAAGAGATTAATACATATACTGTTTACAATGATATATATAATAAGTAAGAGATAAAACTAACAGGTAAATGTTACAGAATGATAATAAATAAATTGTGTAAAGAGAATGGTGGTAAGTAATAAATATTAAGAGGTGCATGTTACTAGGTTACATATAAATGTTTACAGTAATATACGATTAAAAATGTAACAGTTAATAATTAATGAGTAAATATTACTGATGTATATGTTACAAGGTGTATGTGGTGAATGTATGTAAAGATGATGCCTGTAAAAGATGCCAGTAAGAAATAAGTGTTAAGAAACACATGTTACTAGATTACATGTAAATAGTTTACAGTAATATACGATTAAAATGTAACAGTTAATAATTAATGAGCAGATGTTACTGAAGGAATGTATGTATCAGTTCATATCGTAATACGTAATGAATAAATGCAACAGCAGTAAAACTGTTTGAATGTAAATCCATGGTTCATGCTACCACTGAGAATAAAGAAATGAATATAAGCAATATGGATCCAAAAAGAGAGTATACAAAACTCTCTTTTTTTGTGTGTTCGTATGAATTGTAAAAAATCCATATTTATTTCGTATATCTTAAATAAAAAATAAAGCGAAAGGAGAGAAGATATATGAAAACGAATTTTGAAGAAACGGTTAATGCTAGAAACGGCATTAATCCTGAAGCAAATGAGATGTTTTCAAGTATTGAGCCATATTTTACAGAGACTCAGTTTGAAGATGTTTTAAATGCTTCAAATGAGTACGTTGCAGGCGAAATAGCCTGTGAATCAATGAATTGTGTTGATTGCATGTGCAGTGCATGTTGTCAGGAAGGAAAGCACAATGGCTGGGAGAGATTCTTCCTTGCTGATGCAGGTGTGTTACCAGAAAGTATCGGTAAGTCAGAAGACTGCTGGCCAATTGACACAATGGAGTCTCTGGGATTTACCCAGTCAGATTTCATTTAAGGAGGTGCCTGTAATGAATAATATATTGTTCAAAGAGACAGGTATTGATAAGAACACTGCACTTATCAGACCTCTGGGAGGCGCAAGAATGGTGCATGCAATAAATTGTTCTTATATAAAAGAATGGAATATTGAGGGTTGCACTGCTCTTGACAAGTTCAATCCGCAGAAGATGAATGTATGTCCTACATGCGAGACACTCGTTTATCTGGCAAGCGGAGCAAAAGATTATGCCAGCAATAAGAACACATATGCTGAACTTGTTAACAGATTCAGTATATATCCTAAGTTGATTTACAACTTAGTGTTTATTGCTAAGGCAAAACTCGAGATTGTTGGGAATAGACTGTACATCAGAAAGAAACAGGATGTATTTTACATCGACTTCAATCTGGATGACGTAAAACTGTTTCATAACAATTATTGCCAGACTGCCCGTGATAATAATTTCACAGATAACGTTGGCGGTTTTCATGAGCATCCACTTATAAATACTGAGCCATCTGAGCGCTTCAAAGAAGCAGTGAAACAGGTGACAAAGTATAAATATGAGGAGGCGAAAAAGACTCATGAAAAGAAGAGAAAAAAGAGCAGGCCAAGAATTACTTTTGACCAGCTCGATAATGAGTACTGGGGATTTGAATCCTAAGGCTCGAAGTAAACTTAGAAAAGCTCTCTAAAAATAGGGAGCTTTTTGTTTTACATAAAATCCATATTTATTTTGTAGTCATAAACAAAAATAACAATAAAGGAGGAAAAGCTATGAGTACAAAAATATACGATGCTTATAAATTCACACATAACTATTCCATGTATGAATTAAGCCACATATTCGATGGTCTCAGAACAGAAATCAAAGATATCTGCAACCGTGACATCTTACAGAAGGTTATTGCAAAAACATTGTATTTCTATAATTTCAAACAAGCTAATGGTGATGATCGTGTCGCAGAAATGGTTGCAAATACAGACCACCAAAACAATCGAAATGCAGATAATCATTATATACACGGCATATGGAAAGCCGTGCAGGAAGGTAAATGGCAAAATGTCTATATTGGCATTTATATGTATATAATTGACGAAATCAGTAAATGTGGCAATTTATCACGATTTCGAAGTTGCTATGATTATCGTTGCATACTTCAGATTATTCCTATGGAAACAAAGATACTTGCCATGTTCTTCGGCAATCCGATGCTCAGGAACTATCTGGAATCACGTCCTGATTTTCTGACAGACTATCATTACCAGAACCAGACAGACCGTCCTAAAGACATTTCTGACGCAGAATGGAATCTTCGTGAAAAAGACTGGGATAAAGCAATTGGCCCAGATTATATTCCGAGTCAGCATGGATTTGCTGTAGACCTGTTTAACACGGAAAATATCATGCCAATATTTGTACCGTCGAAAGTAGAACCTGTACCGTTACCCGATATTGAGCATCAGATGTACGACATTCGTGATACTCTCAACTCTATCTCAGACGTAGAAGGCTATCCGCAATCAAACCTGTACTCTAACTGGTCTGCTTTCATAAAAAGTGAACCATATAAACAATGGGTTGCCGACTGTAATAAAATGATTCAGGAAAAATGCAAATTTATTACAGACTTCCATGAGTTCTGTGAACTTGTATCACCAAAGAAAGAGGATTCATAACTGTTATATTCATATCAATACACAATGATAGCTATTTTATCAACTATAATGACAGTTATCTAGTGCTTGCTGACGCTCGAAAAGAGATGAAACGTTAGTACAATAGTAATATGCCGTCAGACGGACTCTCACTTTTAACTAGCTCGATAATGAGTATTGGAGCTTTGAGTCCTAAGACATGAAGTAAACCAAGAAAAGCTCTCTTATAATAGGGAGCTTTTTTGTTTGTTTGCATGAAAACCCATATTTATTTTGTAGTCATAAATAAAATAATAAATAAAGGAGGAAGATATTATGACGATTAAGCAGATATTAGAGGTATTAAACAAAAAGATTGATGCAGGCTTTGGCTGCATGAAAATTGGCCGGATGGAAAATGATACATTCTGTCCTGTAGTCGGATTTTCGTTTACAGAGAATCCAAATGAAGCAGCTCTTGTGTTTACAACTGTTACAGAACTCGGTATGACAGTGAAGAAACTGTACGATGGCTTACTCTACAACATTGTTGATTTAGAACTTATGAGGCCCAGCATGAGAATAGTTGACATTGAAGGCTGTCCTATGTTTGATGTTAGGTGCAGGGACAATGTTATCATCAGAATGGTAACAGATGTGGACATGAAAACATTTATTGAATCAAGTCCAAAGCCAAAAATTACTGTTACTGATGCAGACAATCCGTATGAGTGGCTGTTCAGAAACAAATTAACACCTGATGACTTAGTAAAGACAAATGCGACCAAAGAACAGATGGATGCGTATACTGAGAAGTATAGAATTTTTGCTGAATATAGTCGGTGTAAGTGGCTGATCACTACAACACATAATGGTCAAACACATGATTGGACATTTACCGGAGACGTGTTAGAATGCCGGACAAAGTTGCTTCAAGTAATGGTACGGAAAGATGAGCATGTGGAACTGGTAGAGCCTTATATCGAAAGAAAAGCTCCATCAGGTTTGTATACGTTAACTACTTCAGCAGATGTTCTTGGAAGCAAGATGACCTGCTATGCGAGACCATTTGAAATGATTCGGTAAGCATAAAAAAGAAGTGTGACTTATTTTGGTCACGCTTCTTTTTTATTAAAATCCATATTTATTTTGTAGTCATAAACAATAATATAAAGGAGGAAATTATTATGACAAAAATGGATTATGTTACAGAACAGTTAAGAGAAACAGATGGAGAGTACAAAGATGTTATTGGCTTTATTGCAGATATGCATTTTCATCAGGAGCCAATTGACGATATTTTTGCAAATGATTCTGAAGATACAATACAATTATTGTTTTCAGCAGGATATTGTTATCATTTCGCTATAATTCTAAACCATTTATTTCCCGGCGGAACTATATGTTTAGCAGCACCATTTGGGCACATTGTCTATGTGTACAAAAAATTTGTTTTCGATATTAACGGCGTTTCGGATGTAGAAACTCATTGTTTTATTCCTGTAAGTGAATTGTCACAGGAAGAATTAAATGACTTTACTCATGTTCCGGGAAGACTTTGTGCAAGAAAGTGCACTCCTGACGATATAATTATCAGTTGGATAGATCATTGTCTTGTGAAGCGAGATAAACCTTTTATATTTGCACTAACAGCCAATGATTTTCCAAACAGCAGAATGCCATTAAATGAAAAATACAAAAAAGCAAGAGAGTCTATGGTAGAAGAGTATGCGACAGTGTTATCAAATTATTATAGGAAAAATAATAATTATACGCATAAAGAGGCCGATGAGCTTAAATCGGCAATTATACGTAACTTTGCTTAAACAAATAAAAATGAGACTTTTAATAAAGAAGTCTCATTTTTATTTTGTATGAAAATCCATCTTTATCTTAGTCATAAATAATAATATAAAGGAGGAATATATTATGGCAAACAAAAGCATCGCTGATAAATTATTGTCAGCATTTAAAGGAATGGAGTTCACTCTCAAACAGGCTTATGCTAAGTGTACTGGTGTAAATAATGAGTCTGTCAGAGCACGTATATACGAAAATCTGGGTGTAAAATTCTTACGCGTAAGGAAAGGTGTATATGTTGCAAAAGATCAGGACTGCGTGCTGATTGAAGGTGATGGCAGAGACTTGTCAATGCTTGAAGATAAGTCAATTGACTGTATTATCACAGACCATCCGTGGCTTGATAAGAAGGCCAACAAAGGCGGTTCAAGAAACTTTGCACAGTATGACTGTTTTGAGTATACACCTGCTGACTTTATTGAAAAGGCAAGGGTGTTAAAACAAGGCAGTTTCTTGTGTGAAATAATTCCTGCCGAGTCCGCAACTAATTACGAGTATCTATACAAGCTTAAGAAAATGGCAGAGGCTGCAGGGTTCCAATATTACAGCAAGGTGCCTTGGAAGAAAGGTACATTTGTTTCAAATACCGGACGTAAAGCAAAGAATACCGAAGACTGTTTAATATTTTCACTTGGACCGGCAAGAAAACTACGTCCTGATAAACAGCGCGGACTTGATGCAAATGGCAATCCTACACGTTTTATGTCAGGTGCGGCCGGAATGCTGCCAACAGAATTTGACTGTCAGCAGGTATCAAAGAAAGACAGAATTGCGCAGTCAGAAAAGCCTGTTGAACTGTTTGAGACGCTGATTGGGTATTTGACTAAGCCGGAAGAGATTGTTCTTGACCAGTTTGCAGGAAGCGGTGTCTGTGGCGAAGCTGCCATTAATACTGGCAGGGGATGCGTACTGTTTGAAAAGGTGCATGAGTTGTGTGACAAAATCTGTGACAGATTAGGTCTTACGGCACCTGTAATGCAGACGGTTCAGTAAACAAGATTAAGACAGGAAATTTCCTGTCTTTTTCTTTGGACAAAAACAGGAAAAGAAATATTATATATATAACATTAAAAACAGGAGGAATTAATTGTGTTATCAGCAAAAATCAAAATCAAGAAATTAACAGATACAGCAAAAACACCAACAAGAGGAAGCGAGCATGCAGCAGGCTATGATTTGTATGCGGATGTAAAAGAAGATGTACAGATTAAGCCACATGAGACAGTAAAGATAGGCACAGGCCTTGCCATGGAAGTTCCTGATGGATATTTCGGAGCAATATTTGCAAGAAGCGGACTTGCTTCAAAAGAGGGATTAAGACCGGCAAACTGTGTAGGAGTATGTGACAGTGACTACAGAGGTGAATACATTGTTGCGATTCACAATGATTCAGAGAAAACAAGGACAATTACAGCAGGCGAGAGAATAGCGCAGCTTGTTGTTATGCCATATCTTCCGGTTACATTTGATGAGGTTGCAGAACTTACAGATACAAACCGTGGTGAAGGCGGATTTGGCAGTACAGGAAAGTAGAGAAAGGAGAAAGAAAATGGCAAATTTATATTACGGCAATATCGCAGGACTTTCTGATGGCGATATTAAGACAATTTCAAGCTCAAAACCGGCAGACAAGCTTGTACTGTTTGGTAATGGCGAAATTAGTTTTGATGAACTTACAGCATTAAATGAGGCTGCCGCAAAAATTGAGTTTGTAAAGGCAGAATCAGAGGCGGCAATGTATTTTATTCTTGGTACAAATGCAGCATCCGCGGCAAAGGGTACAAAGGTTACATTCCTTTCAAACATTGACATTCCGGATCAACTTGCGGGACTTGCAGGGGCGTCTGTTGCGAGTTCAAAGAGGAAAACTGTAAGAAAATCAAGAAACAAAGCAAAGGTGGAAACAGAAACAACGCAAGCAGAGAAAGCTGAACCTGAAGCAGATACAGTCGAAGAGGTAAAACCTGCAGAGACCAAACCAAAAGCAGAGGAAGTTTTTCCAATGCCTGAACCTGTAAAGGATAACAGTGATGATGATATCTGGATCACAGAAAGCGCAAAGACATGCTTTGTTGAGCAATGTGGACTTCCGGAAGCTCTAATGGGAAGAAATCAGATTGCAGAGTCAGTCGCGAAAATTATTTATAAGAACAATTCATTGAATGAAGCAATGGACGAAATCAAAGGTAATTATGCGCCAAGCATTGCAGCGGCAATTGGTGAACATATCAATGATGTATCAATGTATATCAATAATGGAGCCGTTAAGGGTAAATATGAAAAATAAATCAGGTTAAAAAAAGAAATTTTTATGTCAATGAAAACAATGGATACGACAAGGGAACTACTCAGTTACTTGTAGCCGAGTAGTTCACCGAGCCGGAACTTGATAAAAATATTATCTGCAATGCAGTAAAGGCGTGGTACCCGGAAAGCATATGTTTTGTGCAAACTCCATATTCATTTTAACTGATATATTTTTTTGAATAAAGGAGGAAATGAATATGAGAATAACAAAGTACAATATCGAAGTAGGCAAGGACTGCAAGGCCGTTCTTGTAAAAGAGAATAGCAGAAACTGCACAGCAGTAGACAATCTAAATTCGCCACAGAAGGTGAAGACTGCACTGGATGAGGTGTTCAGGGCTTCATATCAGGCAGAGGAACATGTATACCTCATCGCGCTCACCACAAAGTGCAAACCGATAGGAGTTTTTGATGTGTTCCATGGTTCAGCTCAGACATGTCTCATGAACACAAGAGAGATTTTTGTAAGGCTCTGTATCTGCGGAGCTGTAAGTTTTATCGTAGCACATAATCATCCGAGTGATGACTGTACGCCTTCGGCAGACGATATCCGAAGTACGAGTAAGTTGGCAAGCGCAGCGAATATGATGTCAATTCCGCTTTTGGACCACATCATAATATCGCCGAAGGAGATGTTCTCATTTAAAGAACACAATATGCTGCCAGAACAGTAAATGAAAAATGCCTGTTGTGAAATGTTATTCACAGCGGGTATTTTTTTTGGGCAAAAACGCGTGACAGACGTTTGTATGTAATGATATAATTTTGGCATCATACAAAAAAAAAGGAGAAAATATGAGTAACAAAGGATTATTGAGGGATAATGAAACGGTGAGGAAATTCATGACTGCTGTACTGCTTAAAAGTTATGTGGATGATGAAAGAGCAAAAGATGCGCTGAATAAAGGCTTGGAATGTTTTGAAAACTGTGAAGACTGTGACATATTAAGCCTCCTCATGCAGTCTGTATCAGCAGAAGAGAAAAAATATCATATGGATAATCTCTGGAAAGCATTCAAAAAGATGGAAGAAAAAGAGGGGCGTACACCAAAAGAACTGGATAAAAATTTCAGGGAACTGTTTGTAGACTATATTAATGAATGGGAAGTGACTTTTGAAGAAAATAAATGGTAGTTTAATCTTAAAATTTAAATAAAAAGAGGACATCTTTACAGGGTGTTCTCTTTTTTGTCTGCATATAAACTCCATATTTATTACGTCATATAAAAATAATAAAGGAGGAGAACATTATGGCAGAAATAAAATTATATGCAACAAACATCTTGTGGGATGTTCAGGATGATGACACACTTTCAAAAGAGGCGTTAATGCTGCTGCCAACACTTATTGAGATTCCAAAGGAAAAAATCTCTTTGATAGAAGACAGGCTCAAGGTGGCAAAAGAAAGTCATAAAAAAATGACAGAGCTTATCAATGATATCAATGATGATGCTGTTGACTATTTGTCAGACACCTATGGTTTCATGATTGAGAGCCTCAATTATGAGATTTCAGATACAGGCTTTGTCATGGATGAGCTCGCAAAGACAGATACAGGCGTCACAAATCTGTACTTTGCAATGCCTCTGACAGAATTTGCTGCTACAGGAATTTTTTCTAATGCGGACTTAAAAAACGCTGTGCAGGGAGAACTGCACATTGAAATTCCGACAGACAAACTGCATTCAGACAATGCCTGTGATGCAGTAACCTGTGTTGAAGTATCTCCAACGGTTTACAGTATTGATGATAATTCGTTTTCAGACACTGATTATCGTCCATATGAACTTCCGGCGGATATATTGGAAGCGCTTATCAGATTGTCAGCAGAAAATACATCTCCTGCTGACAATTCTGACAATATATCAGGACTTGAGAGAATCCTGGCGTTGTGCGGAGCAAAAATTCCGTTTGACCATCGGGGCAATCTTACATCGTGCGGTTATGATGCGGAAGATAAGCTCTTAAAGATTATTGATGAACTCAATAAGATTGGAGCCATATCCGAGACGCGTGACCACGTTGAGAATTATCTTGACGGGATAATTCATTTAGGCTTTTAAGGAGGAAACTGACATGATTAGAGAAATCCCAAACACCTGTCCCTGCTGTGGAAAAACGAGTTTAGTAGATAATATTTTTGGAGATAAAGAATCTAAAATAATCTGCTATGATTGTAAACTGGCATTATTTGGAACACTTGCACCGGTAATGATGCAGCAGCAAATGACAGCAACGCAGGCGTATAATTTTCTAAAAGTCAACGGACAGGTTTAAACTCAAAAAAGGACATCTCTACAAGGTGTTCTTTTTTTACGCATAAAACTCCATATTTATACTGTCATATACAAAATAGTAAAGGAGGAAGATATTATGGCAAAAATGAGAGTGATGGTTGTCAAATACGGTTATGCAGTAGTTGACGCAGATTTTGACTGGTCAGATTTTGATGATGCACAGGTTGTTGATGACAATGTAGACTTTGAGTAGGAGGTTTTGAACTATGGAATACGTAAAGACCAACTTAGGAATCGTTCCGCTGACTGATTATTATGAAATGGTAGCGGTGCAGAATGGATTTGAATCTTATTCAGAAATGAAAGAAGATGGATATTCCATCGAAAAACCACAGATCATTGTGATTTAAACTTAAAAAGACATCTCGTTGAGGTGTCTTTTTAAGTATATTGAAATACAGCTTAAAAAATATTACTGGAAACTTTATCTTTGATCTGACAGTTATTTTATTGCAACAGTAAGTGAAAATTCACTGGATGTAGTAAAAAAAAAACTATATTAAAAATCAGGGAATAAAATAAAATACAGCCATTCACCCATGCCTATGCAGGTGTTATAGACGTGGTACTCTGGCTGATATAATAGAATTTGCCGCTACGGCATTTAAAAAGCAGACGTATGAAAACAGGAATCAAGAGGACTGTAACCGGTCCTCTTTTTTTTGTGTTATTTTGCAAGAAAACCCATATTTATGGTAACTTTATTAATTTTACGCAATCATAAAAGGAGGAATTATCTATGATTACATTAATAGTTTTTTTAAAGAATTTCTGTAAAGGTGTACTTTTTGGCGCACCTTTATGGTTCTGTGGTATTGTATCAGAGCTGATAGCAATGCTGCATACCCATACATTTGAGTATGGGTCAATTTTAATAGCTGCTCTTTGGTGCGGCTTGATTGTAGGTGAAATTGTATGTAATATAATTTCGCTTATAACAGGCGAATTGGTGTCTGCAATTAAGCATGACATCAAAGCTGCTAAAAGACGCCGTGCTAAAAAAGTAGCTAAAGCAGCAGCAAAAACTGCCGTATAAAAAAGTAAACTTTTATCCCTGAATATTAATGTTCAGGGATTTTTCTTTATACTATATATTGTGGGCAAAAAAAATAATTTATACTAAATTGTATTTCGCTTTGGACAAAAATCAAAAACGGAATACTATATATATAGAAACAAACAATAAACGGGAAGGAGGAAACCATTGTGATGAACGAAGCAAAGCTAATGGATATGGCAAATAAGCTCGACGCCATGCCAAACAACGTAAAATTCATTATTGTAGGTGTGATAACACTATTCTTTGTTGCATGTTTTATTATGACAAAACATCTCGAATCAGTTATTGCAGAAGAACTTGCAAAAGATTATTAAATCAAGAATTAACAAAATATAACTTATCAATCAATATTTATATAAGAAAGGATTATTAACGAACGATGATTAATATCAATAAGATAAACAGAAATAATCAGAGAACAGTTAAGGGTAAAATTTATGACAGGATTAAACGCATTACATCAGTTAAAAGGTAACGGAATATGGGCAGTAAAATTCATGGAAAGAGATATTAATGGAAAAGAATTCTTATTTGGAATTTATCAGTATGAGCCTCAGACAGGACATGTTACAGAGCTTGGACAGACAGACTATGTTCTTACAAAGAACAACATTGTTGATGTAAAAATCAATGGCCTTATAAAAGTAATTACGCTTACAGCAGCATTTCCATATGCTTTTGCTGAAAATAAAAACGCGAACACAATTGACCTTGATAACGTAAAAGTGTTTACTTTTGCATAAAAAGGTTTTTATATAAATTTACACGCGGACTCTCGATGTATCATAATTAATATTGATACCGAGAGCTTTTCGTGCTATAATTTAATATGAAAGGAATGATTATAATTGAAAAAGAAAATTCTTATCATTGCCGGTATTCTTATTGTTGCAGGACTTGGCATAACAGCTTATTCTGTATCGAAAATGCCTGCAAAGAATGCAAATGGATGGGAAACCACTGAAAACAGCTTAAATGATGCTGAATGGGGAAGCGAGATAGAAAGCTCCCTTGATTATCATGTTGAAAAAGTCAAGAAATCAGATTTTAAGAAGATGAGTGATTTTGAATACATTGACACTGTTAAGTCAGTATTAAATGCTTACAACGACAAGGTATGGGTATTGTTTCTGTTTGAAGACGGAACTGGTATTCAGTATCCGGGTGCAGATGCAGCAGAAAAAGCTACATATGGAAAATTTGATAAAAACTATAATGTAACAGAACAGATTGGATATGTAACCATTAATGGAAATTCAGTACAATATGAAAAAGTTCCAAGTGAAATGAGCAAAGAGTCAAATGACTTATCACAGGCTATTCCTGATACATACAAAAATGATTATACGTATGTAAATGTAAAAAACAATATTGCTTATATACAGGTTTTATCAACAAATGAAGATACTCAGTCTATAGCAAATGAAATAGTTAATACTGTTAAAGGTGTTGGAGACTACAAAGAAATTCGTTTTTGCATAAAATACAATCAGGACTTAAATTATTATAAATGGACTGCTGATGGCAGTATGGAAACAATTACAACACCAGATAATAGTTTCTTTGTAGAACCTGACGAAAGCCTTGAAAACAAAACAGAAAGTGAGTAAAATATATGTTAAGAGCATTGAGTATACTGGAAAATGATTTATTATCCAATACATTTAATGATGTAAGTTCCCTAGTAAATCACGTAGTTAACAACTCTTCAGAGTTAACACTGGATGAGGTTGCAATGCTTACTGAATTGGCAGCGTTTGAGCTGTCACACAATGTACCATTGAAACAATTTGTGTGATTTATTTGGAGGAAACATGGCGAAAAAAGAGATGGAATGGGTGCCCTTCGACTACAACGAGGTCGAAGGTTTTTCCCTGCTCAAAGAAGCAAAAACAACATCTGAAAGAAAGAGGGCATTTAATGAAATAGAAAAATATTACAGGGAAAATCCTAAACAGCAAGGTTATTGGTTAAGACTGGTGATTGATCTCATTAGATGCAGCATATCAGAAATTGATGACAGTGATGGACTGCTGAACGAAATGGCTTCTGTAAAATTACAGGGTCTTATTACCGGACTTACCAAATCTATGCTTAAAAAGAAATCGTTAATGATTGAACCAGCAAAGTTCGTTGAAACAGTAGAGACAATTGTTGACGATGTGTTTATAAAGGTTATTACCGAATATGATCCAATTAAAATGATGTATCAGTCAAAACCGCCTGTATCTATTGTGGCTTTTTGCGAGAAGAACCGTAAGTATGCAATGTCTGAATTCTCGGCAGAAGAATCCGGCAACTCAAATCAGAATTATAAGGTAGATCAGAGAGTAAAGAGAGCAGCAAAAGCAATTGAAGCCCGCGGCGGACAGCCTACTATCAATAATATAATGAAAGAAATTGAGCGTGAAAAACGTGCACGCGCTAAAAAGGAATTTCTTGATGAAGATAAAATCTCAAATAACATTTCTGTTGCCGTAGTTGCATTGTCAATGCAGAGACAGAAAATGTTTGATGAGAGAAGCAGCATTTATATGGAAGACTCAGTTGCTCCCAATATTGAAATGGCAGAAGATATAACATCGGAGGATTTTGAGAAGCCTGAAACCCATGTCATGAAAGATGAAAGAAAGCTTCAGATTATGGAAGCCCTGCATGCTCTGCCTAACACTGAAGGAGTTCAGATGTATCTGATGTCAAATGGTTTTGTTGAAAAGGATGACCAGCTTTATATAGTGCCACCTGAACATATAAAGGATGTAGCCGAGAAGTTCAATACATCCATCATAAACGCAAAAAGAACAATTAATGCAGTGCATCTTACTTTAAAAAGGATGCTTGAAATTAAAGATGATGACATGGAAAAGGATGAAATGACTCCAATTGATAAACTGTTGTCAAAAACTCTTATACCGTTCACAGATAAAGACGATGAAACGAAAGAAGCAGAAGAAGATTTCTTATCAATAATTGAAATAAATGATTTTTAAATAATACACAGCCGTTACGTGTAAGTTCGTAACGGTCTTTTTTTTTGCTGTTTATTATTAAAATCCATATTCATTGTACAAATAACACGAAAGGAAATAAGAAAAATGGCAAATAATATGTTTGACTTCCATAATGAAGTCCACCTCAGAGGTAAGATATTTGATATTGTAGAAAAGAAATATTACACTGATTTCTTTTTATCATGTGGAAACAATGGCAGGGAGTATCGTTTTAAGAAAAGAAATGGTCAGTACAGCCGTGATACTATTAATGTAAGGTTTTTTAAGACAGAAGCAAAGACATATCCAAAACAGTTTAAAATTGGCGACAGGGTAACAGTAACGGCTGTCTTGCAGAATATTGTTGACAGACACACTCAGAGAGGAAAACATCTTGAAGTATGGGGGCTTAACATGATGTCTGTTGCAGATGACAAAGCCAAAGACTTAAACAATGTTCAGTATAGAGGCAGGATCGTGTCGGCAAAGGCTATTAATGACAATTACATTATTATCAATGTTAAAACAGTCACAAAGAAGAAGATTAAGAATACGAGAGAGAATACAAAATTCCCATTTATTGAAAAGGAATTTGTATCATCAACTGCAACCGGAATGCGTTTTCCCAATGGCGGCGCAAAGGACTTAGTATATACAAAATATACTCCCGGAACGTGGGTTGATATGACAGGAACCGTTCAGGGCAGGAAGAATGCTAAAACAGGAAAGCACACACAGAGATTTGTTGCTGAAAAAGTCAATATTATTGGTGAAGTGCAGAAAATTGATTTAAGAAATCAGAAAATATAAAGGGCAGAGAGGATGATTTATCATCCTCTTTTTTTGTGTGTACAAACTCCACCTTTATTGCAGATTTCATATAAAAAAAAGGAGGACGAATATATGAAAAACTTGAGCTTTAAGATTTGGGTGGCAATATGTGTTATTGCCAGTATTCTTTCATTAGGAGGAAGATTTTCTCATAACGAAAAAATGATGTTGACAGGAGTGTTTATGTTCTCTTGTCTAATCTTTGCTGTTTGCATTTTGGGAGCTATTGATGCAATAAAAGATTTCCTGCATCAAGTTGCGTTAACAAAAAAACGCAAACAGGAAGAGCAGGAAGAGGCTGCAAGAAAAGAACTGGCAGAGGCAGTATGTCAGATTTTAAAATCTGAATTAAAGTAAACTGCCAAAGAGAAACCAATATTGGTTTCTCTTTTTTTTGTACAAAACCCATCTATATTTATATTAATGCATACAAAGAAAGGAGAGAGATGGATATGTATGATCTTTCAAAAATACAGGCAGGAGAGCTTTTTGTCTGCAAGGCAAAAGAAGATCCAACTGAGTTTTCACTCTTTGCGCAGGTATTAAAGAATGAACCTGCAAAGAAGAGAGTAACAATTGCCCGATATATGAAATTTGGGCAGCTGTACTGCGAGGATGTGGTTTTTGACTACTCAACAATGTATGAATATTACGAGCCGGCATCTGAGGAAGAAAAAAAGATGTTTACGCCAAAGCATCCTTTTTATAATATGTAAACAAAAGAAAAAGCTGTGTACAATACATGGCTTTTTTTGTTATTTTCTAAAATCCATATCTATAGAAGTTTATATTCTAACAAAAAAAATAAAGGAGGAAATTGGATATGAACAAAAAGAATTTTTTAATTTTAGTGGCAGCAACATTATCTATCGTTGGTGTACTAAACGTCAATATTAAGACAGTAAGCGCTGCAGAAACAAACACTGCGCCAGCTGCTACAATCACAGAGACACCAGTACCAACTGCAGGCGTTACAAAAGCGGTTTCTGAAATTGATTTTTCAGAACCATCTGTAGTTGAGCCAGCTCCAGCACCAGCGCTAGAACCAGATGAGCCAACATATTCTATTAACGGATATGATGGACTCAGTCAGACTCGTTACTGTATTGTTAACACAGCAATGGGTATGGTTAACCAGTTTACATATAATCTTGGCAGCAAACCGAACTATAATAATAACTGGAAGACTGGCGAATCTTTAGACTGCTCTGGATTCGTCGAGTATGTCTTCTGGCTTGTTACAGGTCAGGACATAGGCGAGGGCACATGGATGCAGTCAACAGAGAATGTTGAAGGTGGACGTGCTCAGTATATCAGTCATGAGGAGTTAAAGCCGGGTGATCTGGCATTCCTTATGGATGGTAGAGATACAATATATACTGACGAAAATGGCGAGAAACATACTCGTACAAATCATGTCGGCATATATTGCGGCAAGGACGCTGAAGGCAATGATCTCTGGTGTCACTGTAACGCCAAAGACAACACAGTTGCAGTAAATTCTGTGTCTTACTGGACAAAATACATGCGTATTACCAGTATCGACATGGAGTCTAACGCATCAGTGTTGGATAATGGTGATTGAGATTTTTTGACATTTTAAACTTAAAGATTCCTTATTAATGAGGAGTCTTTTTGTTTGTTCATTTTTACGAAAATCCATATTTATTACATCAAAATAAGGAGATAATGACAAATGAGCTTAATTATTTTAATGGGTAAAACTGCAAGCGGGAAAGATACCATACAAAGAGAACTTGCTGATACGTATGGATATGAACAGTTAATGTTGTCAACAGACAGGCCTATGAGACCGGGTGAGGAATATGGAGTGCAGTATAATTTCAGAACAAGCAGTGAACTGGACAAAATGATTGCTAATGGAGAAATGCTTGAATGCAGAGCATATGAAGTGGTAAATAAGTCAGGGAATACAAATATACGGCGTTATGGACTTGAAAAACCTCATGATATGGATATTGAAAATAAGAAATATGTTACAGTGCTGCCGCCGTCAGCAATAAAGTCCGTAATGGAAAATGTTCCTGCTAACAGCAATGTTCAGCTATATTATTTGAATACTCCCGATGATATTAGAAAAGATAGATGCTCAAAACGTGGAGACTTTAACGAACTGGAATGGAACAGACGACTTATTACTGACTCAAAAGACTTTTCACCTGATATTATTAAAAATCTTGGCGCAAAGGAAATTCCAGGAGCGCTGCCAGTTTTAGTTGTTACCGGATTAGTAATGGAAGCAGACAAAAAGGCTGACAGAGAACGAGAAAAACAGCAAATAAAGGAACGAAATAATTCAACAATGACAGTAAAAAGACCAAGTAGAGGAATTGAGATGGTCTTCGATAGAACTTCAGGCGTTCCTATTGAAATAAATAATATACCAGAAAAACATCCACAAAGGAGGGCACAGAAAATGAATGGATTTTTCTTCTCAACAGAACATGGAACAACATACACGGTAACGCAGACTGATAATCCCGCTGTTAATATTTTAAATGGCGGAACATTTAATGACGTAAAGATTTATGCGCCAAATCCACTTTCAATAATGAACCAGAGACCAGCAAAATTGCAGATTGTAAATGATCCTGCAGTTTATGGAAATGCAGCAGGACGTATTATTCAGACATCACCTGTATGCGGTGGAATTCATCAGATAAGAAATGTAGAAAAAGCTCAGGAAGAACCAGTACAGAACAAGGAATATAAAAAAGTAGTGTATTTTGAAGACCTTGAGAAAATGCCGAAAGACAGCCCGGAAAGAAAGGCTGTTGAAAATGTGCGCATGCCAAATAATCTTGTATTTATTCCAAAGGAATATTTCAAAGGATGCGAGAATTTAAAGCGAATTGACATTCCTGAAAGAACGGTATCTATTGGTGATAACGCGTTTGAAGGATGTAAATCGCTTACAGATATAAATATTCCTAACAGTATGTTTGTCATTGGCGATAATGCTTTTAAGGACTGCTCAGGCTTATCAAATCTTGATATGCCAATGAAATTTTTAGATGATGCTGATAGAATCTTCTCAGGAGAGAATAATCTTGACTGGAGTTCAGTAAGAGCAAATATCGAAAATGGTGATTTATCTGATGCAATGGAAGATGAAGATATTGGAAATGACAGATAAAATAATGGGCGCCTGATAATACGTCAGGTGTCTTTTAATGTTTCAAAACTCATATTTATATTGCTATATTTATCAAAAAAAATAAAAAAAACAAAGGAGGATGATATTATGGCAGATGTATTAAGTTTTGGAGCAGTATCTTTTGAGGCAGCGCAGAAAATAGAGCTTTTGGATAAGTTTGAGGAGTTATACAACGATGATGGATTTGCTATCTTTCAGTCCAAGAAAACTTATCATTCTGACGATGAGGCTTATAAACCGTTTACTTATAAACTGATAATCAGAGCAACGGCTTTAGGTCAGTTTATTGGAGAGAGTGAAGAAGGACATAATGATGTGCATATTGAATTGTCAATGTGTCCGCTTCCAGAATTCTTGTCAGAAAAGGCAGCAAATGAGATAAAAGACAGCATGGGCGTTGATAAGCTTACAGTGTATGACATTGTTGAATACGGTAGATGCCCTGAGCTTGAGTCTGACACAGTTACTATTACTGACGATGACGATGCTTACAATATTTTGGATGTGGATACTGCTAAAGAAAAACTCGACTGTGCAGCAACAGCAGCAGAGACACTTAATTCTATCCGCGGTTTTTCACTTGATAAACCGTGGAATTTGATAAGTAATACTGGATGGGATCTGCTCGATGAGCTTATTGATGGCGTTGATCCGAATGAGAACATCATAAAGCGTCATAAAGAAAATGGCGCGGCGTAAACAAAGACTGGCAGGAATTAATTTTCCTGCTTTTCTTTTGGGACAAATTGGGTATTTTACATATTATATAGATAATAAACATAAGAAAGAAAGGAATTAATTATGCAGACAGTATTTTTACAGAAAACAGATATTACGCAGCTAAATGATGTAGATGTAATTGTTAATGCGGCAAACAGTACTCTGCTTGGCGGCGGCGGTGTAGACGGAGCAATTCATAGAGCTGCAGGACCAGGATTATTAGCAGAATGCAGAACACTTGGCGGATGCCAGATAGCAGAAGTTAAGCTGACAGGTGCATACAATCTTTTATGCAAAGGAATTATTCATACAGTAGGTCCAATATGGAAAGACAATTTATCAGACAAAGTAAAAGAAGAAAAAGTTAAACAGCTTTATAACTGTTATATGAATGCTATGGTACTTGCAGGCAGACACAAATTTGAGAGTATTGCATTTCCATCAATATCTACAGGAGTTTATCATTTTCCCGTTGAGAAAGCTGACTATATTTCATTACAGGCAGTAAAAGATTATTTTTCAAAACATCCGGAAAGCACGCTGACAGTGGCGAAACTTGTGTATTATTCAGATGAGGATTTTGAGACAATGAAAAATGTCGCAAGAATATATAACAGTGAAATGAATCTTGATATATGGGTATGCGAAAACAGCAGTATTTTTAGGCTATAAAACCCATTTTTATTTTGTCATATATAAATAAAACAATATAAAGGAGGAAAATATTATGGCAAAAATAAAAGGGTTCAAAGTGTTCAGACCTGATTGGACTTGTTCACCTAATGGTAACACTAAACAGTACACTTGCCCCGGAAAATTTGAGGAAGAAGGGGAACTTGATGTTTGCGGTCATGGTATGCACTTCTGTCAGACTGCTGCCGACTGTTTTAATTATTACAGTTTCAACAGTGAAAACAAGGTTGCAGAAGTCATTGCCTATGGTGATGTAAGCACAGACGGTGACAAGTCATGTACTGACAAATTGGAGATCGTGCGTGAAATTCCGTGGGATGAAGTGTTGCGAATCGTCAATATTGGAAAGAATTGTACAGGCCGCTGCAACACCGGGGACTGCAACACCAGATACTACAACACCGGGGACTACAACACCGGGAACTGTAACACTGGTGACAGGAACACTGGGAACAACAACACCGGGAACTGCAACGTCGGGGATAGGAACACCGGAAGCATGAACACTGGTGACTGGAACACTGGGAATTGTAACACCGGATACTACAACACCGGATACGGTAACACTGGGGACTACAACACTGGGGACTGGAACAAATCATCTTTTAATACTGGTTGTTTCAATACAGAGGAACAGAAAATCATGTTGTTCAATAAGCCGTCAGATATAACATATCGTGAATGGATAGATTCAGATGCAAGAGATTTACTGAATCAGATACCAAAGGATGTTGTTGAATGGGTAGATGAAGAAGATATGACTGATGAAGAAAAGGCAGCATACCCAACATATGAAACAATAGGCGGTTATCTAAAAACGCTTGATGAATCGGAATCTGGTCAGTTGTGGTGGAACGAGTTATCTGATTGTAATAAACAGATAATTAAAAGTATTCCAAATTTTGATCCAGACATTTTTTATGAATGTACTGGAATCAAAGTTACCGAGTAAACAAAGAAAAAGACGTCTCAATATTGAGATGTCTTTCTTTTGTGTGAAATCCATTTTTATAATGTCATATATAAATAAAACAATATAAAGGAGGAAAATTATGACAGTAAAAACAATAAAAGAACACATCAATAATCTTACTTTAGAAGCAGATGCAGTTATTCGCTTTGGCGGACCTCACAGTGAGGCATATTTGTCTGGCATGCAAAAATCAGCTTTCATATTTATTCCAATGCCGAAAAAGCTTTTCTTACAGGCATCATGCTCGGACAAGAATAAAATCACAGTTAAGAGACTAATGAATTTTCTAAAGAGCTGTGATGAGGACATGGTTGTCTATGATGAAAATGGCAATGAAATCCTGTTTACCTGCTCACTTGTCAATGATAATCATATGATGTGGCTGGAAACGGAGCAGGATGCCGACATGGTTGCTGAGATCCAGTCAAGGTTCAACGATGCAGTTGAACACAGCGTTGACGAGACTGAAGTATATGAAAATATGCTGGAGTCTGGCATTAATGTTGACATGGTAAGAAAGTATATGGGTGATGAAACTGCTGACCATATGCAGGATTACTGTGAAGATCATGGGTTGCTCTAAAGATAGTAAACTTTACAAAGGACATTTTAACATTGAAGTGTCCTTTTCTTTTGCGTAGAAAATCCATCTTTATAATGTTCATATATAAATAAAATAAAGGAGGAAAACACTATGGACAAAACACTAAGAATGAAGGAACTGGTTAACAAGTTAAATGAAGCATCAAATGCCTACTACAATGGCAAAGACGAAATTATGTCAAACCATGAATGGGATACAATGTTTGATCAGCTTGCACAGCTTGAGGAAGAGACAGGAATTATTCTGCCAGATTCACCTACATCAAAAGTTGGTGCAGATGAGATTGGCGGAAATGGTCTTAAAAAGGTAAGACATGAGTTTCCGGCACTGTCACTTGATAAGACAAAGGACATTTACGAATTTCCAAAAGTCTTTTCAAAAGCGGCCAGTGGAGACTGTGTTGTAATGCACAAACTCGATGGTTGTACGCTTTGTTTAACCTATGATGGTAGCAGAAATGGTGGCTGCGGACGACTTGTACAGGCCGTCACTCGAGGAAATGGTGAGATTGGAAGTGATATGACTTATCAAGCGTCTTACATCGAAGGTATTCCTATGACCATAGGTTTCAAAGGAAAACTTATAGTAAGAGGAGAAGCGCTGATGACCTATTCAGAATTTGAAAGAATTAATTCAAATCTGGAAGAAGGTGAAGAAGAATATTCAAATCCTCGTAATCTTGCAAATTCTACTATCACTATGAAGGAACCGGGACTTAAAGGCAGAAAGGTTATATTTAAAGCTTTTAAGCTTGTTTATATGGAGCCTGCTGCTGATGACAAGATTGAGGTACCGGCAACATTTTTTGGCGCACTGACACTGCTTGAGAGACTTGGCTTTGGTGTTGTGGAGCATGAACTTGCAAGAGCTTATTCAAGCAATCCAGATGTAGATTCAGATTTACCGGATCAGATTATCAATGTTATGAATAGTTTCTCTGACAGAGTAGAGACACTGGATTATCCTGTAGACGGACTTGTCGTTGCATCGGATGATTATAAAACTGCTGATGCACTTCCTGTTACAGGACATCATCCTAACAGACTCACAGGCTTTGCTTTCAAGTGGGCAGATGAGTGCGTTGAAACTACTTTGAGAGAAATTGAATGGTCTCCTAGCAGAACGGGACGTATTAATCCTGTTGCAGTCTTTGATCCGGTACAACTTGAAGGCACTACAGTTACAAGAGCGAGCGTACATAACGTATCAATCGTCAAGAAACTGCGTCTGAGAGTCGGTGATAAGATTTCAGTGTTCAAAGCGAATAAGATAATTCCATGTATTGATAAGAATCTAACACCGGGAGATGAACTTACTTACGCTGAGTCTCATGCATGTACATGTCCGGTATGCGGCATGGAAACATCGCCAATGATTACACATTCTGGTGACAGAGACGTTGAAGTAGAGATGTGTACAAATCCTAACTGTGCTGTAAAGCAGGTTAAGAAATTCGTACATTTCTGCGAGAGAGACTGCATGGATATTGTCGGTCTGTCAGAGAAAACCCTTGAGAAATTCATTGAAAAGGGCTTCATTAAGCAGCTTGCAGATCTGTACAGACTTGATACTTTTGAGCGTAACATTGCTGCAATGGATGGTTTTGGACAGAAATCATATGACAATATTTGGAAATCAATTCAGATAAGCCGTAAGACAACATTTGTGCCATTCATTCATGCGCTTGGCATTCCTATGGTAGGAAAAGGACAGGCAAAATTGTTTGATAAGGCCTACAAAGGAGATGTCAGGAAATTTTTCAACGATGTCTATAATCGTAAAACTTTTACAAATATAGATGGAATTGGAGAAAAAATTGAGCTCAGTCTCTGGGACTGGGGCAGCAGGTATCTTGGATGGATTCCATTTGAGAAGAATTTGCTGGATGAGATGTGGAGAATCTCATGCAACACTGAGGTTTATGACCTGCTCAGACGGATTGATGTCGAGGTTCCAGCAGAAACAGATGCGCCTGCTGGTAAGGACATTCTTTCCGGCAAGACATTTGTTATCACTGGCTCAGTTAACCACTTCAAGAACCGTGCAGAATTGCAGACGAAAATTGAAGAACTGGGTGGCAAAGCAACCGGCTCTGTAACTAAGAAAACCAGCTATCTTATTAATAATGATGTAGAAAGTACATCAGGAAAGAATAAGAAAGCCAAGTTCCTTGGCGTGCCTATTATCTCTGAGAATGAATTCCTTGAGATGATAGGAGAATAAACTGTAAACATGACCAATAAGGGCATGGATTTTTAAAATCCTGCCCTTTATGGGCAGGTAGAATGGAGAAAATATGGAATCAATAAAAACTTCACAAGAATTGTACGAGCATGTGATGTCAGAGTATAAGAAATATGATACAGAATTAAATTCTTTATTCTTTGACTTTCCAGTGCATATGTCCAAATCGGATATACTTGTTACATATGAACATCTTCAGCATGATATAAACGGTGACTGTATAATAAAGCTTAAAAATCCAAAACAAGAAACTCTTGATAATGAAGATATTATCATATATGGTGACAGTGAAGAGCCATTAGCTACTGAATACGATGAGGTGTATGATGGCAATTGTAAAGATTTCTTAGAGTCATTCAATGACAGGGAACTTGAAACAGGGATCTGCCGAGTAGATGAATTTCTGGTAATTGAAAACTTTAATCCAGAAACTCAAAAGGGTAAAGTCGGCGGCGTAAAGTTTGACTTTATTGCATAGGAGGCTGCCATGAAGAAAGTAACGTTAGTTCCTGATATATATAGTCAACGGGAAAATCCCGGCATGTACTGTAATTATGCCAGAATGAAGCCGTATGAAGAAAGATGTCTTGTTTGCAGTAATAACTGCGAACATGCAGGAAAACATACAGCTTTCATAAAAGAATAAACAAAAAAAAGAGTATCCGTTCTGGGTACTCTTTTTATTTATCTGCCCAATCTGGGCACATTTTTAGGCAGATACTTTAGAATGACAAGCCTTCAAGTTGACTGTTTAAATATTCCATATCATTCAGCTTGCCATTATCCAGTCGTTTTACAAAGACAGATGACATCATTTTCTTTTTGTGACGTTTGAAAGTTGCTATTGGCATGTTTATTTTCTTAGCAACATCATTATCTGTCATGCCTTGATTTTTCATGTATAGAATATCAGCATATGAATATACAGAATAAGCATCATCTTTAAAAATAATATTTGCTGGACGTCCAGCTGTTTGGCGTGTTACGGCTACATACTTTTCAGCATCAATATTTAGAAAAAGTTCATCATTTGATACCGACAAATTAACTCCTACATTTGCGCATAAATCTTTTAGGATGTTATATGATATTTCATTTTGCTTTTGATTAATGGAATTATCTTTTATATTATAATGCAGGCAAACCGCATATATATCATTTTCTTTTGCAAGATTTTCCATTTTCTTTGTAAAATCCCATGCAGCTACATCAACAGGTTTTGGCATTACAGGTCCTCACTTTCTATATTATATGTGTATTATATCATAAGCAGTAATACGTATCAATTCTAAATATGATACTTACATATAAAACGTATCATTTTTAATTATGATACTAAAAACAAATATAGTATCAATTTTAAATATGATACCTTTTTATACGTACAGACTACATGCAAAACTTTAAGCGTGCAATTATTATCGTGTATTTATTAAAAACCATATTTATCGTATAAGAAAATTTAAAAAGGAGAAAAAATAGTGACAGATTTAGCAGTTATAATACCATGCTATAATGAGGCACTTAGTATTATGGACACACTAACGCAGCTTAAATCTGCAATAGTGGACCTTAACCAAATATATGGTCCACTGGATGTTGGTATATGGGTTTATGACAATAATTCAACAGATAATACTGTCGAAAAGACAATAGAATGGAGCTGTCTGAACAAAGATATTAGTGTTTCTGTCAATCAGTGCTTTGAACAGGGCAAGGGAAATGTTATCAGGCAGGCTTTTATGGAAATTGATGCAAGAGCTTATTGCATGATTGATGGCGATAACACATATGGAGTAGAGAGTTTTACAGAAATGTACGAAATAATTGTAAATGGCCGGGCCGACATGGTTACAGGTGACAGATTGTCAACAAGCTATTTTACTGAAAATAAAAGACGGTTCCATAATTTTGGAAATAAACTTATGAAAAACAGTATCAACAAAATGTTTAGCAAGGATTATAAGGATATTCTTTCAGGCTTCAGAATGTTTTCATACAGATTTGTAAAAACATTCCCTGTTCTTTCAGAAGGATTTTCTATTGAAACAGAAATGAATATACATGCAGCTGCTAATAAAATACCTACAGTAGATATTGAAACTGAATATCATGACAGGGTAGCAGGAAGCGAGTCAAAACTTCAGACAATTCCTGATGGAATGAGAGTTTTAAAACAACTTTTTATGATGATATGGCTGTACAAGCCCCTTAAATTCTATGGATTGATAAGCATTATATTATTTGCTGCAGGAATATTGTTTAATATTCCAGTTTTTGTTGAATACTTTGAAACGGGACTTGTAAAGAGGTTTCCTACATTAATAGCAGGATGCTTTTTAATGCTGACAGGAATTACAGCTTTCTTTGTTGGCCAGATACAAGAGAGTGACAATGTGAGACAAAGACAAAATTTCAGAATAAAATTTATGGAAAAAGATAAGGAATACAGGGCAAATGAAAAATAAATTAAAGAAAATAAACACTAACAAGCTACTTTTTGCGATGGAAATAGCAGTACTGTTAATGATTATAATGATATTTATAACTGATTATACAGATACTGATTTATATTACCTGCTTGCTAATGGTAAATATATCCTGAAACATGGTATACCGCATACAAACCCATTTGTATTTGCACCATTTAAGGGCGGATCGCTGCCGGATATAGTGATACAGAACTGGCTGTACTGTGTAATAGTAGCAGGAATAAGTAAAATAGCAGGATCTCTTGGATTATGCATACTGGAATTTATTTTTATTATTGGAATGATGTTTACTATGTATATTTTTTTAAAAATAAGAGATTCAAACTGGAATAAAACATTGACGCTTATTGTGTTAGCAGTTACACTTATCTGCTTTGGATATATAAACCTGCGTCCTCAGATGTTTACATTTATTCTAATTATGGCAGAAATTATCTGCATTGAAAAATCAATAAAGACCGGTAATGCAAAATATTTGTTCATAATACCATTATGTACTTTAGTTGAAATAAATATTCATGCTTCATACTGGATAATGCATTATGTAGTATTTCTTCCATATATGATACCAATGAAGAAAATACTTAAAGATAAAGTTCCAGACAGTATGTGTGATAATTTTAAAAAAGGACAATATAAACCAGTATTTATTACATGGTTAATAATGGCAGCATCTCTTTTTGCTAATCCTTATGGAATTAACGCTATATTATATGTATTTAAAGCATTAAAAGATAATGTGTTCAGTTTTATCACAATTGCTGAACAACAGCCATTAACTTTTGGCAGACCAACAATAGAATTATATCTGATATTTATGGCAGTTTTTATAATATTTATAGTTATAATGTGCAAAAAAAGAATTAAAATATCAACGGCATTTATATATTTGGGATTTACATTTCTTATATTATTGCAAATAAAATGGCTGTCATTTTATGCTATAGGAATACTGTTTGTTTTAAGTGATTTTATTAAATATCTTGAAACAACAAAATTAAAAGAAATGAAAATAAGTCTGACACACAAATGGTTTTACATTGTATGTATGTTTATAATAACTATTTTGTTTTTATTAATAGCTATTACTACAATTATTTCAACAAAAAAAATTAAACCGACAGAAGAAGCACTAAACATACCAAATACAACAATTAGCAAGGATGAAATTAAAATAGCAGAATATTTAAAAGATCATAATTCTGACAGAGTTTTTACCCAGTGGGATAGTGGCAATTATTATGAGTACAAAGGAATTAAAGTACTTGTGGATGCAAGACCGGAATTATATACAATTACTTATTCTGATACAAAAGACTGTGATGAAACAAATCTTGGTGTGCAGGCTCATATTGAATACGGATTCCCAGCTTACAATACGATTCAAAAGGGAATTACAACTCATACAGGCTTAATAAGAAAAATAGATACTGCAGATGAATATGGAAAACTTGTTGATAAATTTGATACTAAATATTATGTAGTACAGGCAACAACAGACGCTCTTTATAAATATGTTACAGGACATCCTGAAAAATATAAACTGGTATACAAGGGTAAAAATCAGTATTTATATGAAAAACTGTGAAATCCATATTTATAGAAAATATTGGAAGGAGAAAGTGTTATGCGAATACAGAATAAAATGAATAATGACGAAAACATTTTATGGCAGGGCAGAATGGCTCTTATAAAAGTACTTATGCGTGCATTTTTGAATGAAGCATTGATTCTTCTTATTTTATATGGAGTATTTCTGCGTTATTTCTTAAAGTGCATCAAACCTCAAAGCTGGGGCTTATATGCAATGCTGTTTATGCTGATACCTGTCGGCATATATCTGTGTAATGCGTTTTATATGTGGATGAAAGCACGGTGCACAGAATACATGGTAACAGACAAAGCTGTTTACATTAAATCAGGTGTTATCACAACAACCGTGGAAATGAAACCATATATTGACATTGCTCATGTAAAGGAAATTACCAGTTTCGCAGACAAGGTACTACATACAGGTACAGTAACATTTGACTGCTGGAATGACCGCAGCGACAGGGCATTTGCAATAAGAGACATAAGTGAATATGAAAAAGTATTTGCTTTTATCAATGAACATCAGCAGAAAGCATTCAGAGAATAAGATTTAAGGACTGGACAATTCCGGTCCTTTTATTTTTGTCACGAAAATCCATATTTATAACGCTATATTTATCAAAAAAATAAAAAAACAAGGAGGACGATATTATGGCAAGTTTATTGGATTTAGAGCTTATAAAAAAGTGGGTTAACATTTCTGATGAGGAATTAATGCAGCGTCTTGTGAAAGATGCTGTTGGTTTACAGAAAGAGGCCGAAGCTAACAAAAGAGCGGCGGATATTGCTAAAAGAAAAGCTGACTCATCATACACAATGGAGATGATAAAGCGGTTCTTCAGACAGTATAAGTATCTCAGTCAGTATTTTTCTGACAAGGAGATTGAAATTGCCGTCAAAAACAATATGGGCAAACGTGATCTTACCTCAGAACAATGGATTCACACTATGTCAGAAGAGTGTTCTATAGGAATGTTCTTAAGACATGAAAAGGGCAAGTTTACGGAGAGTCGTGGCAGCTGGTCTCGTGAGAAACAGGATATGGGTTCTGTTTATCTAGTAGCAAATCAGTATCAGAATGTATCTGGGGCACCTGATGTTACAAGAGAACTTCTCTTGAGCAGATGTCCATGGGTGGCAGAATATAAGGTCAGCATTTACGAGGTTGGCATTTATAACGACTGGATATACTTTGAAAATCCAGAGAAAACAGCGTATTCTACCCATGATCTATATGTTCCATTCTCTGCACTGATGGAGCATGATCCTGAAAAGATTGTGCAGACTCATCGTGATTACTGGCATCGTTATAATGCCAAATATGATGAGGATACAGAAACTTTTCTTAAAAGTGATTTCGTTAAGGGAATTCTTGAAAAGGTTTCTAAGTAAACAAAAGGAGAGCTGTACTTATGTATGGCTCTTTTTTTTTGCGATAAATCTATAAAATCCATATATATCATATACAAAAATAAAACGAGCAGACGGCTTAGAAAGGTTGAAAATATGATTAAAAAGAGAAACATTGTATTGGCTGTAGTGCTTTCCATTATTACATGCGGCCTGTATGGAATTTACTGGTTTATATGCCTTAACAATGATGCAAACGCGCTTACACCTGATGATTCTTACACAACAAGTGGAGGAATGGCATTTCTGTTTACATTAATTACATGCGGCATATATTCTTGGTACTGGGCATACAGAATGGGCGCTAAAGTAGACAAGCTCAAGAACGGTGGATCACATACAATACTTTTTATTGTCCTTCAGATTTTTGGTCTGGGAATTGTAAATTATTGTATTCTTCAGGACACTGTTAATGACTATGCTGAAAATTAAACGCTTGTTGGCAGGCGGACTGGCAGTAGCAGCGGGATTTGCTTACTACATGTTGGCCCGCTTTCACTTTGCAGTTCCATGTGTATTCAGAATGATAACAGGACTTAAGTGCCCCGGTTGCGGAGTAACCCATATGCTTATTAATATGGCTCAGATGAATTTTGCAGGCGCATTTGCAGCAAATCCGATACTATTTATATTACAGCCTGTTATATATTATTTTATCGGAAAAATGTATGTTTGTTGGGTTATAGATAAAAACTGCAAATGGAATAGAATAGAAAATATAGTATTGTATGCACTAATAATTAGTTTAATCATATTTGGAATAATAAGAAACGTAAAGGGAGTGGTAGTAGTATGAAAGTTGATGAAAAATCTGCAACAGCATTGCAGTTTATATTGATAGCGTTAGCTTTGTTTGCATCATGGCAGATGCAGTATAATTTCGTTGCCATTATTTTAAGGCTGACAGGATTATTTGCTTACACAAGAATCTGCATAAATAATGGATGTGTATCGAAATTAAAAATGATACTTGTCGGTACAGATTTTGTTTTAATGATGTTTTGCACAGGAAATATAGTTATAATGAATAACGTATGCAGACAAATGAAAACAGGTTTTATAATGGCAAAACATTTACTGGCAGATATTGATGCCGCAATAATAATTGCAATGACCGGATTGCTTATAAGAAATTTGACAAAGAAATACAAAGAAAAGGAAGCGTGAACGAATTACTTTCTTTTTTTTGTGCATAAAATATTATTTGTTTACAAGTAATTTAGTATATTGAGTTAGCAAAAGCTTCCTATAAAATAGAGGTAGAAAAGAAAACCAGCAGTAGTAAATAGACAAAATTATCTATTCGCATAATTTCGATTATGCGAATAACGAGATACCTTAAATACTACATATGGGGTTCTTGGCTTAATTTAGTCCTATATATGGTATATTGTAAATCATTACACGCTACATGTTGTATTGTAAAAAATGGGATTTCTTGTTATAATTATTTTATAAAAACAGATTACATTTACGGAGGAAATTATATGGCCCGCGAATATAAAGACCAGAAAAATGCTGAGACTGAAGCGAAGATATACAATTTAAAAATGATGCTGCCTGATTTCTGTGCAGGTTATATCAGGTCAATAGCTGGTTATACAAAGCCTTTAACACAGTTAGCTTATTTACAACGTATACAGTTCTTCCTGATGTGGCTGCTCGATTACAATGTTTATTTTAATAAGAAATATGATTCAATTGAACAGTTTACAGTTCAGGATTTAGACAGGCTCAAAAAGGCTGATTTTGAGGAATTTCTAAATCATATACAGAAATATGGTGCAGTTTCAAAGGAAGAACTTGATGCCAGAATGCAAACCGGTAAATATATTGTGCCGTCAAAGTCATCTACCAGAAACAATTACTTAAGCGCTCTTCGTTCTCTATACAATTATTTTCTTGAGAATGACATTGTAGACAAGGCTCCTGTTCTTAAAATCAGACAGAAAAAGGTCGATAAAACTATTCCCATTGCCCTTACAGACAGACAGGCTGAATCAATATATGACACCATTCTTGGCGGTTCAGAACAAATTAGTGCAAGGCAGGAAGCTTCAAGGGTAATCACGTCAGCAAGAGATCTTGCTATCTATACTCTCGCACTGCATACCGGAATACGTGTATCAGAACTTGTTTCTCTCGATGTACATGACATCAATACTGATGAACACTGTTTCAAAATTATCAGAAAACGTGGAAATGAAGATATTGTTTACTTTGATAATACAACCGAGAATGTACTTTTGGATTGGCTTGATGTACGTAAAAATATGAAGGAAACACTTGGTATTGCGGATGATGAAGATGCTCTGTTTGTATCAACGAAAGGCGTAAAGAAAGGCACAAGGTTATCTGTGCGAAGCGTTGAAATAATGGTAAAAAAATACGCAAAGATCGCGGCTCCGGAAGTGACAAATTTTCATGCGCATTCTCTCAGAAGTTCATGCGCCACAAAAGTATATGATAAAAGCCTTGATTTAGTGTACACGCAAAGCGTACTGGGACATGCAAACATCAGTACTACCATGAGATATGTGAAAAATGATGAAAAGAAGAAGAAAGAAAATAGAACGCTTCTGGATGAGTAAGGCGAATAAAAAATACAGCAGTATCACAATTAAATATGATACTGCTGTATTTTTTAGAAAATCCATTTCTTTTTTTTATTATATGAAACTATCTTCATAATATTATCATGTGTAATATTGTTGTCCTTTTCAATTACGATACATTCTGTTGCACTTAGTTTGAATACATTAATATTTGACAAAGCATAAATAAGTTTAGCAGCATTACAGTCTATTGTTCCCATGCAGATGATATTGTCGCATAAGTCAATGATTTTCGGAGCATCAGCAATCTGATAAAACGATTGGCTTATAATATCAACCTCACAGTTATTTTTTGTAACAGCTTCAATCTTGTCATTAAGATCTGGAATATAAAGACTCTGGAATTCATCAAGGACAAATCTTACCTTATTACCGCTCTCCTGCTTTTTTCTATACGCATTCATAGCCTGATTTACAAATGCTGATGCTATAAATGTGTAAGAATAAGAACTGCTTATATCATCAATATACTCATTGATGAATATAATTGTATCTTCCTTATATATATCCTCAAAATCAATTACATCCGTAAAAGAATTATCATCGTTTAAAATGTCATATTTATCAATTAATTTCAGACACATAATATCGACATTTAACTCATAAAAGAGTTTGTCTAAAGAATCTGAGCTGCAAATTTCTTTTACATGTGAATACAATTTGCCTGCTTCGCTGTTAACATTAATTTCATCAAATCCACTCTGGCAGATGAATGATGAATGGAGTAAACTGTCCAGCTCTGCAAGATTTCTCATGCTCCAGTCATCTTTATATTCTTCACAGACATACAGAATAAGCGCTGCCAGTAATTCGTCTTTAAGATGTTTGATAACAGAAAATTCTTTTTTGCTTGTCAATGATACTGAGTCTGACATAATTTGTGCCAGATCCATAGCATCCTGTGCATTTTTAATGTATCTCAGTGGATTGTAATGAAATGAGTTGTTTCTGCTACTGAAATTGAAATATTTTACTTTATGGGAACAATTGTCAGCAGAACTTTTAAAATTTCTGTCATCAAAAAATCCAGTAGCGATATAAGATATTCCCGGCTTCGCATTATACAATACAGGTTTTGTATATCCTGATGTATTTCCCATACCCGCACTGCCTATTACAATATTGCATTTTGCATTTGGGATGTCATAATATGGGTAATTCGGCTGCTTGTGATGTGTAAATATATTCTTCATACTTATTTATTTCCTTCAAAATGGTAATATTTCTATATAATAAAAATGGATTCTGATAAATGAACGCATAAAATCAGCAATCTCTCTTTCTCTCAGCTAATACAGATTTTATTCCTTCTTCTGCCAGCCTATTCAATTTTGAATGGTTACTAGGCGGGGTATTTTTAATTGCAGCCATAATTTCACGTCCCAATTTTCCTTTGAGATTAGTCATATTTGGTTTATAGCATTTAACCATGAATTTTCTCCTAATTTTAATCACAATTTTTCACCATATATATAATTCCCGCACTTGCAAACATAAGACATCCAGCTGTTGATGCGCAAACCTTTTCAATGAAATTTGTCTCAGTAAATGCACTTATAAAATCACTAATGCCTGATATTAAAAATAAACCCATTAACAGATCATCCCTTGACAGCATTCCATTTCGTCTGTAAAAGTCAGCTGTATCTTTGTCAAAATGTCCGCTGACGATATATCTTTTGTATGTCATATAAAAAATTAAAATGCTGCACGCCAATGAAAACATTGTTCCTCTCCTATAATTTGAAATATTCTTTAAATGCCAGTATTACAAACAATATCGTTATAGCAATCATTCCAATCTGTTCATAGGTAGGAAGATTTTCTTGCTGTCTTTTATGTAGTTTGTATATATTGAACATTATTATTACTGCTGCTATTACAATTAAAATTATCATTATTATTTTCTCCTGTCATTTTTCATACAATAAAGATGGATTCTGGTAAATGACAGGCAATATTGCCTGCTGTAAGCAAAACCCATCTTCATATAAAGGAGGATTTTACATGAAAACGCAATTATTTAACCAAAACACTATAACAATTATACCGCAGACAAGTGATGATACCGCATGTTTCGCAAACGAAAAATATATGAATACTCTGTTTACAGGAATTTCTGATAAAAATACAAGAGCATTTATTGTTACTGACAATGAAATACAATCAGATGCTGAAACCGTATATATAACGCCGGATACAATAACCGGCATGAAATTTAATCCGGTAAAGTATCTGAAATCAGAAATGGACATTGTAACATTCTGTATGGGGCTCATAAAACAAAGTGAGTCTGAAATATCTGACGCAATTAAAGCAAATGAGAATATGTATGCAAAATTAAAAAGGTCACGCAAAGCCGCTGCATTTGCTCTTGCTACTGCTATTATCTGTATAAAAATCTTTAACAAAAGCACTGGTGATGCTAATTTGTTAAAAGCATTTGACCTTATAAAGGAATGCAAAGATGATGAACATATGCTACTTGAGTACGTACAGGAAGCTGAAAATATAAAAGGAAACAGCTCAGTGTCATATTACTGGTCATTATTTATGGAACTCTGTGACAACAATGTTGATACTTACAGAAAGATTATGAATGAAATCTGCCTTGGGACAGAATGCTATTTAAGCCAGCGTATTACAGACATCCTGTCAGCAGATGATGGATTAGTAGATAATTTTACATCCAAACCTCAGGAAAAGATGATTATTATGGCAGCATCTAATCAGGACCATGAAATACTGGATAATAAAACGTGGCAGATATTTATATTTATGTACAGCTACTGTATAAAAACTGCACTAACAAGAACTTTCCTGCCGGAAAAGGTGTATATTATATTCAATGAAAGCTGGAATTATGCAGATGCTTTATATTATATTCTGCATCCTGAACTCAGTGGCGTAAAAACAAAAATCTGCACAAACTTAATTGTCAGGAATTTTCAGGATATAAAACATATTTTTGGCTTAAAATGGGGATATGTTAAAGATAGATTTAATATCCAGCTTATATGCAAAAATAATATCCCTGATAAGAATACTATTGCACTGCTTAAGGAAGTAATTCTTAAATTCTCAGGAGCCAAGAACAAGATACCATACAGGATAATAAAACTGATGGAAATAATAAAATCGGCTGAGAAAAATCCTGATACAATTTATGGTCTGCTTATTGAACAGAATAAAGGTATTCATTTTGGAAATAGCGCAAAACCTGAAATAAAAACAATATAGTCAAAAAAAAGAGAGACAGTAAATGTCCCTCTTTTTTATTTACGCAATAGCTTTAAGTCCTTCTGCTGCCATTGTTTTAACAACAGGACTTATATCCTTAAATTCGGATATATCAGAAAGGACTGCAACCAAAAGGTCATGACCTTTGCAGTTATAGCTTCTTACAAGACTGTCCGGAACCTTACCAAAATATCCGTTACAAATTCTGGCTTTCTTGCAGCTCATGAACCACTTTTTGATGCAGTTAAACTCTTCCTTATTAAAAAATGTCTGTGTATCAAAAGTAAGATCCAGCTCTTTCTCAAGCTTAGTGATGCTAATTTTTCTGAGACCAGTATTCTCCATAAACTCAAGAAATGGAGTCTCTAGTTCCTCTTTCCTGCGTGCTTTGTTAACAGCTTTCTTTTGAATATAATTCTCACTGTATTCAGGTTCTTCAGGATAGCCAAAAATCCTTTTTAGATGATTAATAGTCTCCCATGAAAACAGCTGGTCAGACTCATTCCAGAACGTGTCAACAATAACATCATTGCTGTCACATAAATCAACAGCATAATGTGTCCATTTTCTCATACGAACATACATTTTACTAAGCTGTGTCGTCAGCCCCGGGTATCTCTTCTGTGCAAGTTCAGCAGAATATTTAGCACACCATTCGGTTGCAAATATCCTGATAGATTTCTGCAAGTGGCTGAAATAAAATTTATTTGTCTCAGACAGTTCTGCAATCTCATCCAATGTTAACGGAATATCATTTGGTCCATCAAATCCTTTTGGAATATCTGGCAGGTCAAACGGATAAACCGTTTTGAAGCGTTTTCTCAGATAAGACATTAGAGAAGCCTCATACTCTTCCCTTGTCACATCTTCATAAATGAACTTCATTTCTGTAGCACCATAAAAACCATAGTGCTTATGAACAAAATTCTCAAAAGCTGTTTTGAAATAACACCTCTCTGCTAACAGGTCGAAACAAGCATTTGATTTTGCCATATCTCCTGCAAGATTGTAATTGGCCATGAAACGGTATATAACCATTGTTTTATACCACTCTTCTTTACCCTCTTTTGAAAATCCTTTATTTCTCATATTATTTTTCCTCCTTGTTTTGTTTGAATATGAATAAATAAACTACGAAATAGATATGGAGTTTTCTGATAAATAACGTATTCGTAAACAAAATCCATCTTTATTAGGTAGACATAAAACAAATTTAAAGGAGGAAAATATTATGTTTTTACTTATTGACGGTTCATCACTCTTGACTACTAATTTCATGGGAAATCTCCCGCCTGAGATTAAGTTTTGTAAGGATGATGACAAATACGACAGATATGCAGACAAAATTCTGCATACATCAAATGGAATATACACAAATGGTGTGTATTCAACACTCATGGACATTATGAATATTATCCGTATTCATAGACCTGAGTATATGGCCGTTGCGTTTGATAAGACCAGAGATACATTCAGACGTAAACTGTACCCTGAATATAAGGCGCAGAGAAAGCCTAAGCCGGAATGTCTTCAGCAGCAGTTTACAACACTAAAAGCCATCCTTAACGAACTTGGTATCATGGTTCTTGAAAGTGGAGACTATGAGGCAGATGATCTAATAGGTTCTGTTGCCAGTCATTTTGAAAATCCGTTTATGAAGATAAAAATTCTTACAAAGGATCATGATTATCTTCAGCTCAAAACAGATAACATTGATGTCTGGATTATGCAGACTTCTGCTGACACTGCTGAGCGGATGCGCATCAAATATAACATCAGAAAGGTTGAAGAATGGCAGTATGTGGCTGCAAGAAAATCATACTCAGAAGATGACTGTCTTCCGTGCAAGGCAATTAACTTCACTGATGACATCATTAAAGATGAGCATGGTGTTGATTCAATGTTGATTGCAGACCTTAAAGGACTCATGGGTGATTCTTCCGACAACATTCCCGGCGTCAGAGGTCTTGGACCGAAAGCAGCTGTACCACTGCTTGGCTTCTATGGTTCAATAGAGAATATCTATGCAGCTATAGATGCATGTGAAAATGATGTTGCCAAAGAAAAAACGCTGGCAAAGAAGTGGAAAGACGAGCTTGGCATCAGTAGGCCTCCAATGAAAGTACTGAAAGACAATCGTCAGATGGCATTTGTCTCAAGATATCTGGCAACAATTCAGACTGACCTGATGATACCGGCAGACTTAAATGCATATGCATATAGTATTGACAGTAATACATATGAAAACATATGCAGACGCTATGAGTTTGTATCGCTGATAGAGACTCCCGCGTAAAAACAGACAGGCTTTAGATAATTAATATCTAAAGCCTTTTTCTTTTGCCGTTTATTTGTAAAACTCATATTTATAATAAATCCCAGTGGATTAACAAAAACAGAAAGGAATTTGATAAATATGGCAAAAGAAAACTTTGTACTGCTCATGGGACAGTTGAGGAATGAACCTAGATTTGCAACAGATCCGGTATCTGGTGTAGAATCAGCTTTATTTCAGTTATGGGTAGTTAGGAGAAATCCAAATGATGAAGCTGGCAATATATCTCCAAAATGGGATAAGCCGCTTATATCAACAACAGAACCATCACTAGTTCGTAAGATTAAGGAATTTAAGTTACACGACATTATAGAAATTGAGGGCATTTTCAGAACGCAGAATGCAATGAGACGAAAGATTTGTCCGGAATGCAACACTGCTGTTTTGATTCCGACACCAGTATCTACAATTTATCCTACATATGTAGACATGGTAACACACTTAAGTAATGATACAGAAGGTTTCCAGTATTTATACACACGCGCAGAACATTCAAATCATGCAAAGGTAATTGGCAGGGTGTGTACGCCGACAGATAAGATTCTTCATGGAGAGACGGATCATGGAGATTTATATGCAAGGTATCAGCTGGCAGTAAACCGTAAACTGTTTGTAAAAGATTCAATAGATGAAGAAGATCATACAGATTATCCATTTGTGTACAGTTATGGAGATGTAGCCGATAAGGATTTGACCATTTTGAAGCAGGGAACTCTTATATATCTTGACGGATATCTGCATACAATGGTATTTGAAGACGAAGCTGAATGCAGTGAGTGTCATAACATTTTCCCATTTAAATATCAGCGAATGAATCTTACTCCGTACTCTACTGAATACTTAAGGGATTATGACGAGCTTACTCCGTCAACACATTCCGATATTTCAAAGGTTGATGAGGGAATGGAACCAAATCAGGAATAGTTTATATTCCAGTGAAAGGAGGAAAAATAATAATGCAGGAAATAGAAAAGAAATGGATTGCCATAATGATGCTGTTCATAGGAGCAGGATATGTCATTGGCGCGCTGATAAAGTTTATACTTAAGAAGCTGATTATATCAGAAGTTTTTACAGCGCTGATTAATTTAATCATTCCATTATTTATGGTGATTGCGATTTTTGTTTTTCTTTATGTTTATCACAAATATCAGCAGCAATAAAAATAAGAAGGATATTGGCCCCTGCCAGTACCCTTCTTTTTAATTGGTTTGTAAATATATGTATTTTTGTAAGAACTGTATGCCGTTTGTTTCTAATCGCTCTGACCAATGACGTTACATGAGCAAATGCATCAGTAATAGCTGTTATAATCGACAACTTCGATTGGCTTATTTATCTGGCTAAGTCGAACCGTTTTATCTTCTATTAACTATTGTGTAGAAATTTCTATCTTTCCTATCTAGTATTACTATAGCTGATACCGCATTAAATGTCAAGTTAATTCTCAAAATATAGTGATATTTTTACAAAAAAGACTATATCTTGTGTCAATATACAAAGTTAACAAAAAAAAGAGCATTCCTTTAATGAAATGCTCTTAATTTTTTACTATTCAGTTTTTAATTGAGAATACCGTACTCTTTCATGAGTTCAAGGCGATATTTCTCATCATGTGCAATACGTTTAATGTCATCATTACGCTCATCATCAACTAGACAATTAAGCAACTTGAATGCCATATCACTTCCTTCTTTCAAACCTTGCTTCTTACCTTCAGCAATACCTTGTTTCTTACCTTCAGCAATACCTTCGTGACGGCTAACTTTTGTCATTCTTTCGGCTACAACATCCATGGTAATATCTCCTTTCCTATCAGAGTCAGTTAAATCATTTTTGACTTCGATGTAAATATTGCTTCCTGTAAATACTGAAAGCATTTTTAGTATCTCATCAACATGATCAATTACTTCCGGTCCACCAATCCTATAATTTGGATTGATGCGTTTCTGTTGGAAAAACTTTGCAACTAACTTAAAGTCGCTTTGAAATCTGTCAATTTCTTCGTCTGAAAGAAATGCGATTTCATATACATGCATTTTATAGTCGTTTACAAAATCATCCAATCCGTCCGGAACATTCATTAAACCTTTTAGATTTGTAGGCTTATTCCAGTGAGTATCTCCAAAGTAAAGAACAATGGACATCACAGGGATTAATTTCTTCGGATGTTTCAGGAGCTGACTTTTGTAACTCGCTCCATCGTAGCCAATAATCCTTGCTGGCATAAACTCTTCAATCTTAGTTTGATTTTCCAAACCGCAAATCAAAATATTTACGCCTCCTTCGACCCACTGCTTAGCAACATCTCTTTCAAGTTCATGATATACACTATCATCCGCTTTAAATTGAGAATGTACACCTGCCTCACATAAATCATTAGGCTTTATTACCTGCTTACCTTCGAAGACAAGACCGTTAATAATATCGGCAAAGACATCATTATGATCCATGAGTATCTTCTCGGTTAAATCTTTCTGACCCATATTTATTATCTCCTTTCTTTATTGGGTTTATAATGCAAAATAAAGATGGAGTTTGTTCGAGTAAAAGATGTTATTTCTTTTTCTATATTATATCATAATCTTCTTTAAAAATAAATACCTGTAAAAAATAAGGCACCAAAAAGGCACCTTATTTTAATTTTACATCATGTCAGCGATTTCATCCGGAATGTTCTGCCATTCAGATTTATCACTAGCATCAGCAGGCTTTAAGTCTGTAACCTGAACCTGTAAAGTACGATACTCTTTACGAGGTATTGCTTCACGATCAGGCACATAGACATTTTCATTAAGTGTTCCAAGAACGGATACCTTGAGAGGACAGCCCATTTTCTTGTACTCTTCTGCTCCACCGAACCAGATGAGCTGAAAACCATTTGCAAACAATTTTACATGCTGCTTATTAGCTCCCATGAACTGATAATAATCAACACTTTCAGCTCTGTAACGCTTTTTGCCAACGATGTCAATATCATCAATTCTGAAAACAATCTCAGGATTGCCTTCACCGAACGGCTGGTATTTTTCAGTCTCTTCAAACATCTTACGGAGATTTACAACTCTGCATTCCTTGTCATAAAGGATTATGTCAGACTGTTCTTCCGCAGGAGCTTCAGGAGTGAGGTCATTAACAGCTTTGATAAAATCATTGATTTTATCTCTTGTCAATGTAATACCGCAGGCACCCGGATGTCCACCATATTTCTCAATGAACTCATTGCTCTGATCAAGTATCTTTTTAAGATTTGCCCAGTAACGAGAACGGCCTGAACCCTTTAAAATATTATCATCAATCGTAGGGCTGACAACAATACTTGGGCGGCGGTACTTTTCTGTAATCTTGCCAGCCGTAAGTCCATTGATTCCAGCAGAACCATCTTCATCGACAAAAACAATAAAACGCTCATTTTGCAGATTGTTAGCATTGATATAATCAACCGCTCTAGCAAAAGCCTCTTCTGCAAGTTTCTTACGTTCCTCATTTTTGTCTTTGATAATCTGGCAGTCATTTTCAATAGACTCATCATGCACACCCATATAAGATGTTGCATCAGAAACTTCTGCTGAACCGCCATCATCCAGACGTTCATATGCATTGAACATCGGACACAGAAAGAATGCCATCTGAGGTGCAGTTATGCGGTCAAGCATGTTTGCATCCTTAAGAAGTTCCATCATTCCTGTTGACGCTCTGCCTGCAAGCGCATTTTTGATGCCAACCTTTACAATGCGTCTGTTTTCTCCTGTGAGGGAAACAACATCGGCAACTGTACCAATGGCAGCATATACGCTTGTCACTGCATGAAACTTTTCTTTAGCTCCATCGCTGAGCCATGGACATGTACTCACAATTGAATTTGCGAATATATACATGAGTCCAGCTCCACAATAGTCTACAAAGTCAGCGCCAGTTACATGCGGATCGCAGAGAACATCTGCATCAGGAAGTACTACTTCTTTCTGGTCATTCACAAATTTCTCATGATGATCCAGAATGATTACTTTCATTCCTAATTCTTTTGCTCTCTTTACAGGTTCAATGGCAGCAATACCATTATCTGCAAGAATAAGAACTTTACATCCCCATTCTGCATAAGCTTCAACATGTCGAACCTGTACACCATAGCCGTCTGAAAAACGTCTAGGAACAACTACCTTTACAGAGTCTGTTATTCCAAGGATGCTGGCAAGGTTACGTGCAATATTCGCACAATTGATGCCATCACCATCGTAATCTGTGTGAAATACTATCATTTCACGTTTGATAGCAGCGTTTGTGAACATAGCAATTGCTTCCTGCATGTTGTTGATGTGATAAACTTTTACATCATTTAGAAGCTCCTGCTCACTCATGCCTGTTCTTTCTTTTACTATCTCAGAAATGTGTTCCGGGATAGCACTTCTCTTTAACCACTTATTAGCCATAATATTTTTCCTCCTTTTTTATTTAATTAATATGACTATAATAAATATGAGTTTTAGAAAAGTTTCAGCAAAAAAAAGAACTGCTAAAAATAGCAGTCCTTAAATTAAATGCTGATTTAATTGCCAATATCCTCTGGTTCTTCATACCTGTCATCAATGCCATCATGGTCTTCATCCCTAAAACCTGTAATTCTGTCGTCAACACCATCATTGTCTTTGTCAATAATATCCTGAGTCTTGCTGTGCTCCATAACATACTTTTCGCCAAGAGTAATATAGTTTCTCTGAAGTCTGTAATAAAGTTCATTCTCCTCCTGAGTATTATCGCTTATCATCATGCCAAGCTTCTCCATTTCCTTTTCCTCTTTATATTTCAGTGCTTCAGCTTCAGCAATCTTTAAGCGCTTGTTTAAATCATCAATCTGCTGTTTTTGTGACTCAATAATCTGATCCTTTTTAGCAGCCTGTTTCTGAACATTCTTATATTTCTTAACATCAGCAGTCGCTACATCTCTCTGTACTCTCACCTTTTCATATTCAGGATTTACCCTTTCACGGTATTCTTTAGCTGACTCTCTTTTTTCAACTGGCGGCAGTTCGGCACCTACGCTCTGAGTAAGTATTGCCCTTGCCTGCTTGATACTCTGATAGTTTACATTCTGCTGGCTGACACCGCGCTCGTAACCAACTGCTTTTGCATATTCAGTCTGAAGCTGTGCACAGCCTTTCTTACCGTCAACATAATGACAAAATTTCAACGTATTCTCATTATTTTTATTCTTACATATTGGAACCACTACAGCATGGATATGCGGTGAGCTTTCATCCATATGCAAAACCGCATTGATAACATTTTCTTTACCGAATTTGTTCTGCAAAAATTTAATAGTATTGTCCTGCCACTTTTGAAATTCATCCGGATTAGCAGGATAACGGTCTCCCATTTCAGTTATATTCATCTGACCGGGATAATGAGCTATGGCTTCTGCTGCAAGAATTGCATCTGACCGCACCTTTCTGCCATTTGCAAACCTTAAGTTTTCCTTATTAAATGCTGATTCTGAAATATTCCATCCATCATCTGTAAACTCCTGTTCTGTTATCTTTTCTACAACCTTTCTATAAAAGTCATCGTTTGCACTGCCAATGAGAGTCTTATTATGTATGATTTTATTTTTGTCTATATGTTTACCGGTAAGGTCTCCTTCTTTTCGTTCATTATGTAATTCTGTTCTCTGTATAGTTGTTTTTGAATGAATTGGTACAATTCTAATAGAAGCTGTTCCACCCATTTTGTATCACCTCTTTAATTATCATTTTTTAATGTGATACAAATATGGATTTTAGACAAATTTAAAAAAAGTAGATAAAAATCTACTACTATTTTAAAAGTAGTAGCGTGTATACTACTATTTTTCTTTACCACTCTTCTAGGCATCTTTCTCGTCAACACCTATCCGTCAGCAATTATTTCTCAGCAGTTGATGTTTTTTAATCTTTTCTGTCCCAAATTACTTTCCTGATAAGAAAGTTCCCTGACTTATTATTTTGACAGCCCCCTGCCTAAGCCCTCTTATAAAATAATAAGTTTGGTATTAAGTTAACTCCCAAAAGTTAATATTTAACACGTCCTCTCTCCGCAACAATCCTCTTGTTACCAGTATCTTTCCACACAAAGTCTTCTTAATCCCTTAATTTCCCTTAACTTAATCATCCATAACCCCTTTTCCTGTGTGCAATTAACTCGTAACAAAATATCTTCTTGCCAGATTTCCCCTAGCATTTATTCTGATTACACTTATCTCCTGCCAATAATCCCTTAACCAACGCCTGTTTCCCAGTAATAATCCTTAAACTAGCCATTTTTTACTAATAAATACTGCTTCCGCGTGTTAACAAATACCCTCGCAGCAAGTTATTTAGTATCATATATTCTTGATACCATATATTTTCAAAAAGTATTATATATATACTAATACCATTTACAGTTAATTAGTATCATGTATATCTGATACCATTTATCCTGCTGCCAATTAGTATCATGTATTACTAATACCGTCAGCAAATATTCTCATAACAAGCTATTTAGTATTACACATGCTTGATACCAAATACCTTCAAAAAGTATCACATATATACCAATACCGTTTACAATCAATTAGTATCATATATATACTGATACCAGTTTCTTCCTATTAAAATAGTATTACACATATCTGATACCAGACTGGCTTAAAAGTATTATGTATATACTAATACTGTTTGCAATTAATTGGTATCATATATTCTTGATACCCAATTATCCGGTATCATATATTACTAATACCAAATATCCCTGAAAAGTATTACATATTAGTAATACCATTTTGCCGCAAATAGTATCATGTATATAGTAATACCGTTAACAAACTATCCTGTCAGCAAATAATTTAGTATCACATATTGCTGATACCAAACACCTTTAAAAAGTATCACATATATACTAATACTGTTTGCAATCATTTAGTATCATACATACCTGATACCATTTATCCTGCTGACAGTTGTTCCTTAAAAAGTATCATATATTACTAATACCATTCGCCAACAATTAGTATCATATATTAGTAATACCGTTTACAATTATCTGGTATCACATATATATTGATACCAGTTTCTTCCTATTAAAATAGTATTACATATATGCTGATACTAATTTTCTTTATATTAGTACCCTTGTCAGCAAATAATTTAGTATCATATATTGCTGATACCATATATTTTCAAAAAGTATCACATATACACTAATACTGTTTACAATCATTCAGTATCATACATGTTTAATACCATTTATCCTGCTGACAGTTATTCCTTAAAAAGTATCATATATTAGTAATACCATTCGCCAGCAATTAGTATCATACATAGCTAATACTGTCCGCAATAATCCGGTATCATATATTACTGATACCAATAATACTGCCCACCCTTGTCAGCAAATCAATTAGTATCATGTATTCTTAATACTATTTAATTGTAAACAGTATTGCTTATTGCTGATACTGTATGCAACTATCCGGTATCATATATTCTTAATACCAGTCTTTCTTGCTGACAGATAATCCCGTCAATAAGCATAAAAAAAAGAGTATCAGCTTGTAACCAATACTCTCCTCACAATTATTCTGCTAAAAACCCTTTTACGTAATCTTCAACGCCATCTTCCGGTTCGCTGTTGCAGACACCATATAGCTGCTTAATGGAATATCTGTTTTTGTATGTAACAAATTCTATCGTATACCGTTTGTTGTTGTACATAAACGAATATATAGCACAGGAATCATTGTTAATCTTGTCTGCATAGCTGGCAACACAGTTATGCATCTCACTACCTTCCTGAACAAGCCTCTTTTTAGATTTAATCCATTCCATGTCATCCGGCAGCAGCTTTGCAAGACGATTGAATTTTGAATTCTTAGGAACCTTTACTCTTGGTGTATTTTTAGCCGTAAGCTCCTTCGCCAGATCATCATGCGCATCATTAACCTTCTTTTCAGATGTAAACATGATTGAAATCTTTCTGTGCAACATTTCTGACATATCAATATAATCATAAATAATTGGGTCTATGTCAGCACCAACTCGCTTTTGAATGATTTCAGATAAAAACCTTTTAACAACATAACGTCTTGAATCCACTCTTTTTATTTCCGGATCAATGTAAATTCTCTTGGCATGAACACAATAGGTTTTCATGAATTCTTCAAAGCTCATATATTTGTTTGCCAGCAGAAAGTTTCTGCTTTTTTCATTAACAAGTGGCAGAGCCTGCATAATAAGATACCCAAGGCGCAGGTCACATCTGCTCCAGTCGATAAAGCCTGCATTTTTATAATGGGTATTCATTACTTCATTAAGAGTGTACCCAGCAGTAATCTCGTTACAAGTGAATGCTGGTAGCAGGTCATAATCCCTGACAGAATATGCCATAATATCTTTCCACACACATTCTTTTGCATCTTTAATACGCTGAAAGAACCACGATAATATAGTTCCTATAAGGCCGCATCCCTTTCTGACATCATTGTTAATTGTATGAAAACCGGCTGGTACCCATTTTCCTGATGGAATCTGCATAAGAACATTATAATCATTCGTAAACAGATATGTTCTGGCTAATTTAGTGCGTCCATCATGTCGGCACGAATATAATGGTTCATCTCCATAATTGTAGTCATCCCGCGAATGTGCATTATATATGGCAGTGCTTTCGTATTTTCTAAACGTTAAGAATATTCCTGAGAAAGTAATCTTCCATGAAAACTTTATGGCTGGCTCATTAACAGACACAATATTTTCGCTGCCAAATTCCGCGCAGTCAAGCTTAATGCATGTATTAAAGATCGGCTCGACAAACTCAGTGTTAGTAAGATTTATACGTCCACTGCTGTAACCGTTACCCAGCTCGTTACTGATGAAATATAAGGATGCATCATTTCTTTCCATAATGCTGTCAATAAGATCCTTAAAGCCCGGATAATATTTGAAAGCAATTTCTGCTGCCACAATATTCCTGTTAAAAACATTATTCTCAATCATCTGTTCGTACTGAATCCACTCTTCGTCAGTAATGCCTGCTTTAATATAACACCGTGCCCTCGCTTCCATGCCACCGTTAACCATCTGAGACGTAAGCCGTATAATCCTTAAGATTTCATCCATGTCTTTAGAACATGTGCCTTCTTCAATTAATACCAGCGCAAGCCCTATGCCAGAATTTACTTTTATAAATTTATACATAAAGTCACTGTAATCACTGAACTCATCAGAAACTCCCAAAAAGTTCTCATTCGGTTTGCAATCAGAATAATCGCTGCAAAGAATATTGTCACGTATATAATCAAGGATATGTGTCATATCATCCTTATTGAATAAGTACTGACCATCCTTTTTCGCAGAATATATCCTGTGAGCAAATTCCTGCCAGTAATAATTCATGACATGATACCTGCAGTCATAAAACTTTTCTCTCATGTAAGTACAGAGCTCATGTGTCCGCCGCCAGTCTCCTGTTATTGCATATATATACTTGAAAGAAAATGCATCCTGACAGAAAACATCCCAGTCATCAAGTATTTCCGGGCAGTCTTTGAACAAAAGCATCCAACGGAATAATGATTCAAGCTGTTCAATTGTAAACGACTCATCCATGAGCTTTTCCACAAATTCTTTTGGCAGCAGTTTTTCTGCCCTTTTAATCAGTTTCTCCTGACCTTTTCTCAAAATAATATGCTCCTTTCACTGCCAGTAAATCGAGTAGGAGGGAAATTTAACTAGATTTCCCGACCTCTCACACCACCGTGCGTACCGTTCGGTACACGGCGGTTCAATCAACTTAACAAGTAACACACCTTTCGGTGTAGTAATCTAACATTGAGACTAATCCAAATGAGGTTAGTCTCT
>ENA-OPWO01000053-OPWO01000053.1-human-gut-metagenome-genome-assembly--contig:-NODE-53-length-45684-cov-2.034496_pt1 | contig 45684 bp, 60 predicted proteins | sample MGYA00241510_ERZ502012 | MGnify/ENA primary metagenome ERZ502012 (study PRJEB25962, sample SAMEA2041923) | human gut metagenome | biome: human gut; feature: human-associated habitat; material: faeces...
CATCTGGGTGAAACATTGAAACGATTTTATTTGAATCCTCGATTATATTACCATTCTTTGGAAGGTTAAATAATAAATCTTGCGTTGTCTTAAGAGCTCTCATTTGTTTAACAAGAAGGAATTGCTCCAATTTGAATAAAAGGGAGCTCTTTTTTACCCCTATTATAACTAATCTGTTCCTTGATGTTTGAGAATTGCCCCATTCTGAAACTGAATGGTTGTGAAAAACCAGGTTATAATCTGGGAATATTTCATTTTCCCATTGATTTTCTGGGATTACTTCTAGCAATTTGGGTAAATTTTCCAATAAAAATACATGAGGTTTAAAATGATGAACACTTTCAATAAAATTCACCATTGTAGGGTCTGCTTTTTGCTCTTCGATGGATTTAAAATCCTTCTTTCTACTGATTCGGAGTATAGATTGCCCACCGCAGGCAGGATTTGAGACAATTATGTGTACTTTTTTACCTTCAAGGTAATTTTTACATCGATTTAAATCCCTGAAAAGAGGAATACCTGGGAAATTATCTACCCATTGTTCATTTTTTGGGGTAAAATATACTCCTCTAACCTCTAAATTACCTAAGATTTTGAATCTTTTGTCACCTTTAAACGGGAATAATCCTATGCCTTGACCATTGCATACTCCCAAAACTTTATATTGCTTCATATTTGATATGTTTTGTATATGAAAAATGCTATTAGTATTGCTCATACCCTGTAGAATTATGTGTTTACTATACAATATCACAATCAAAAATTAATCACATGAAAAAGAAGTCTGTTAAAAAAGAGGATAAAAACATCAAATTGTTATCCAAAGATCAAGAAGTTTTAATCAAAGGCCCATCACATTGTGAACTCTGTAAGGTAATCGATGTAAATAAAAATTCTGCCTTACTTTCGAATGGGATATCAGTAAATCCCAAATATGATCGAAAGATTAAATCCTTGACTCCTTTAAATTTAAAAGGAACCCAGTTCACGATATTGGTTCATGGAAGTGAATCTAAAAGAATTTGGAAAGAATATTGCTTAGGGAATACTGCTTCTAAATTGCAGAGTGCACTAGAAAACTTTAAAAAGGGAATCCCTAATAATTCATATTCTACAGAAGAATTAGATGGCTACTCTATGAAATTGAATGAGTTATTGGAAAGTCTACAGAAGGAAACTATAAACGAATAGGTTTTGGTAAATGTTTTTAAAATTGAGAATTGATTTTTCAGCGTAATCAAAAAAACGCAATCGCGGACTCTTATGGGTCAGGTTTTTTATCCCTATTTGCTTGAGAAAGTAGATAGGGATTTTTTATTGTGTTATTCCATATTTCTCTTTTGGGAATATTTTATCGATTTGACCAATGTTATTCAATATAAAGGTAGCCCTATAATCTGTTGTATCATCCTTTCCTTTAACTTGATACATGATATAAATATTACCATTATAATTGAAAAATCCAAACTGGATTATATCACTACTTGTAGCAACATAATTTGAATACAAGGGGCCAAAGTTTTTATACCTTTGGCTATTTTCATCCCATGCCAGTAAGTATACTTTATAGCTAGTTGGATCTTGAAAAAAACAGTAATGATAATCCTTGTTATTGGTTTCATCTGTTTTTCTTAATATTCCAACCCAATATTTATTAACACTTTGTTCAACCCAATCAGTACTAAAGCCATCGGAGATTAATTGGCTAGTTTTGTGATCCCATTTATAATTAAATCTATCCGATAATACATAAAGAAAATCCTTATTTTCATCGAAATCCACATAAAGGTGAGGGTCCCATGCTCCAGTAGAAGTAGCTATAGAAACCTTTTCCCATCTGGTACCATTATTTGTGAAAGTAGGAACTCCATTTTCATTAAGTTTTCCACTCCAATAATAAAGGTCCATGTTACCACTAACTAACTTACAATCCCAAAACCAAAAGTTTCCTTCAGCATCCAATACTCCATCTGCATATCCTAAAAAAGCTTGGTTCTTACTGTAAGTTGTTCTATGTACTACTTCTGGTACTTCTTTGGTATGATCCAAAACATGTAGCTGAACTTCGAATGAATCAGGGTCATAGATCTCCATATAATATTTATTATGGTATGACCTGAATGGTTTTGGGTCAGCTACTCCTCCGATACTGGGAGAAGGTTGAGAGATTCTGGTTTTTGTTTTCCTAGTTATTAGGTTGTAGATTGCCTCTAATGTGAAATAATTTCTACTTGAGGTATAATTTATCTCAGTAATTAATTGATTTGGTCCACAAATCTTTATCCATGGCCTTTGAAAAGATTGGAAATAATATGTAACACTCCCCTCTTGGTAAGTTTCTGGGATATCCCATCTTATAATACCTTCTGATAATGTGGGAGAGGGAACAGAGCCTATGATCTCTGAAAAACTTGGTAGAGGTTCACTGGGAATCCCAACCTTCGAACATAAATCTTTTTTTGCTTGTGTAATGTGATCTTTTTGATCCTGAATTCTTGATGTTAAACTCATTGTATTATTGCCTTAGTGATTAATATTATAAGATACTATCTTATAATATTAACTTTAATACATCACGAATATGTCACTCAAATCAAGAATTGAAGCTCTAACTACACAAATCAGTAATGCAAAAACATTATTGAGATCCATATCATTAAATAAAGGATCAATAAAGAACCAAAAAAACTTCTTCATCTCACAATAACGAGATGTAATCGAATGTGTTTATACTATAAACACATTATTAATCTTTTAATATCCATCATTAATTTTTAATTCCTACACATTATGCCTACATTGAAAGAAAGGATCCAATCATTAACATCATCCATCAACCAAGCAAAAACAAGTTTAAGGGATGCTCTGAGAAATAAGGGGGTAGACCCAGGATCTCAGCCATCCTTTGAAGCCATAAGATTGGGAATCGAAAGAATCTCATCTGGAGATAAGTACAAAGAATTAATAGGAAAAGGTTCTATCTTTAGTACCAACTTGGATACTAATGAAACCGCTAGAAAGATGGTTATGGCTCCAGATAAATTCACAGTCTCCATAAAAGTAAATTGCATTTTAGACAGTATCCAATCAGCCTTAGATGAAATCAATGGAAGCTTCCATAAAGGCGATCTGGTAGTAATCGTAACATATGCTATGCCCATTGATGGCAATTATGGATTATGTATTTATAATTTATCAGAAGATTTATTTTCATACTTTTCGGGATACGGTAATTCAACCAGTATGGGAAATGGATACCCATGGGTAGAAAGCATATTATTTCTTGAAAGTGTAGGTATTACTGCAGTTAATACTGGTAGATATAACTTTTCATTTACTGGGTACGCATTAAGAGTTGGAAAGAGCCCAGTAGATTAAAAAAATCCTTAGTGATAATTTGAAGGCCCGGGATAAAAATATCTTGGGCCTTTCTTGTGATAATAGGAGATCCCTAACCCAAACCAACAAACAAAAATGAAAAAAATAATCATAAGATGATAAATAATAAGAAAGTAAACAACATCAAAGAAATCATCCTATCATAAAAATCCAATATGAATACAAAAGATATGTAAGGGTAATATAATTCGAAGATTTAAATGAAATCCCCTATTAACGTTTCGATAAAATCATATGTAAATTTCAGAGGCACAGGATCTCAAGGAAATCACTTATAGGCTTTATCGAAAAATCTTGGCTCAGTTTTAAAGGATTTCCCTTATTAGCTTTATCGAAAAATCCTATATGATTTTTAAAGGAACAGGGATTACACTCTTCGAAGATTCTGGGAAATCCCTTATTAACGTTATCTGAATAAAAGAGGGATAGGGATTACATTTCTGTAAGGGATCAGTTAGGATTTCCCTTATTGGGTTTATCGAAAAAAGTTGTGGCAATCCGAAAGGGATAGGGTTGCCCATTAAAGCAAAAAAAGAGTATATTTTATAGGGGACAAAAATATACTCTCTTTATTATTATTTATGAATTACAAGCGCACCAAATATATATAAGGAATAAGAGTGCAAATATTATGCACTCTTTTATTTTTTGTTTTTTCATTTCAAATTCTTTTTCACAATTTCAAGCATTTTCTTTAAATTCTCTTTTTTTAATTCATCCGTATTATTAGAAACTAAACTTTCTACGGAAAAATCATTTATTCTATAAACTTGCTCATAAAATAATTTGAATTGTTTGCAATGATTTTCGCAAATTGTTTTATTCTTCTCTGAACGAATAATGCTTCCTATAAAATTGTCCAAAAGATTACGAATTTTGCGTCTAACAGATTTTTTATCTTTATCTGTTAAACAATCTGCATAAATAGAAGAGTTATATAAATTCTCTTTCTTTAAACCTGAATTGGTATGCAATCCCGTTGTGTCCAATGTTTCGAGCAATTTAGAAAAAGAAAGTTTTTCTATTTCTTTTTTTTCTACTTTTGCACTTTCTTTTTTTGTGCTCTTTTTTGCAGTTGTTTTTTGTGCTTTCTTTTTTTCAACTTTTGCAGTATTTTCTACATTGTTGTTTACTTCATTTACTAACACATTTTCATTTACATTTGCATTCATGACTTTTAATTTTTAAAGTGATACGTTTTATTTGTTTTTCTGTATTGCAAATATACAATGGATTTTTTAAATACAAAAATATTTTGAGAAAAATTTTTATTGAATTTTTCTATTAAACAAATAGATTTTATTTATTAAAATATCATTGCTCACCATCACTCTTCTTTCATCATTACCTACCTACCCGCTTAAATCATCAAGGCCTTAGTTGGCTGGTTTTTGAAGGCCTTTATTTAGGGCCATCTTTAGACTCAGGGCCATCAATGGAGATTATTATGGCCTTTTGGGCTTACAGGGCCTTACGCTTGGTTAGCCGGTTTTATATAATATATCGTATAAAGATATCCTGAAAGTAAGATGGGCTCAAAGAATTAGGGCCTTAGCTAGCAGGTTTTACAAAGTAAAGATAAAAGAACACAAATAAAAAAGGTAGCCTACTTATCCCAAGTGAGCTACCTTATACAGATTTGATTAAATAGAGTAATATTCCTATTGAGTATGATTAAGATTTATTTTCATAAGATAATTAGTATTCGATGTATCGAACAGGCTAGCATTAAATTTCAGCTATGAATGTGATATATAATTTCGTATTACCCAATCCTATATATTGAAAGGCATTAGATAGGTCAAGGTAATCCTGGATTTCATTTAATGTTTCCTTATAGAAGGATAATGCCTTATCATAATTCTCTGATATAATTTGGTCTCTGTTATCTGTAATCGATAATTCTAAGAACCAAACTAATTTCTCAGGATCATTAGGTAAAATTCGAACCATACTAGAATCAACTTTAGAAAAGCGATTAAAAATCTTTGACCAAAGATTATAACCTCTAGGATCATCCATTCCTAAGGATTCATAAAAGAATTGTCTCAGATAAACATTTTTTACTGTTCCTTCGATGTTCTCTGTATCCTGGAATAGGATTGTGTTATTAAATAACTGATCTGTTGTGTTCATAGGGCAATAATTTTTTATATGATTAATATTACAATGCAAATATAATCATTATATATTATATATAATATAATACGCATATAAAATTTGGGCTCTGATTCAAGGCTCACTTCGAAGGATTATTTAAACTTAGGGCCATCAATGGTATATAATAAGGCCTTGAATCCTTACATCAAATTAAATGGACACAATGATCTAAGGCCTTATTATATTATACTTAAAGCCTTGAGCAAAATCACATACCTTCTTGGTTAGCCCAAAAAACACATCGAAAAATAAAAATATCCTTGAACACAATGTACATAGGATCATCGAATAAAATCCTTATCCTAATATAATATATATATATTATATATAATAAGGCCCTAAAAAAATCAACATAGCTCCAATATAGCCCAAAAAACAAGCTTCTATCAAAAAATTAATAATAATCATATATATAATAATATAATATAAAACATCAGATCACAGATCAAGGATTATAATCATATCCCTTATATTATATAATAATATAATAAGAGCTATGAAAAACAGATCCTACAAAAGAAAAACACAAAGCTCATATAATATCATATTAATATAACATATCATCGAATCAATGATAATTATAATCTCAGAACACAGAACATAATCCTATATATTATATATAATATAATAATAAGGGTTATAATAAAATCATTATCCCAGATCAAGGATTTAATAAAATCATAATCCCAGATCAAGGATTAAATAAAATCATCGAATCATTGAACCAAATTTATTAAAATCATCAGATTCAAGGCAATCATTTTATAATAATCATCGAATTTTATCATAATCCCAGACTTTCGATTAAATATTTAATTTAACATACCTCTAGTAAATTTTACTTTAATTCTAAGTAACTAGAAAGATTACCCTCTATTATGTTCTAGATTAATAAATAAAAGACATTGTTTTTAGCTTCGAATGCAATTTTAATTTATACCCTGTTACCCTTAAAAATTTATCCTAAAATCTTGAAGTTGAGAGTTTGATATTTTTTTCTAAAGCCGGCTATTTTTAACTTGTGCTCGAAAAAAAGTACAGTTTTGGATATGTTTTGGATATGTTTGTAAAAAATGGGTTAAAAAAGTCAAAAGTGCTAAAAGTGAGCTAAGTTGACAGTTTAGGGTAAAAAAGGCCCTAAATCCTCAAATCCCAGACCTAATTTTTCGAAAAAATGTACACAACACATATGCAAATTTTAGGGCCTTAAAACTTGAAAACTCTATGGTTTAGAGATACGTATATAGTGTTCTTGAGGGTGAGTTACAAAAACCCCCGTGTTATACCCATGTTATATAGCTTCTATTTGATAGTATATTTGATATGTATTTCATATTTGATATTATTATTTTCCTTTTTATATGTATTGTTTTTTTGTATGTAGGTTATATATAGGCTTTTCTTTTATCATTGGTTATTTTTTATTTTTATGTTTGTTTTTGGTGATAAGGATAGGGATTATATTATCATTGACATCCCTTTATGTGTTTGTTTTTTGGGTTCTATGATAATATCTGGGATTCTTTTCATATATTATTTCTATGATGATTTTTATTTATCATTGATTATGTGATAAGGATTATCATTGACTTATGATAATCCTTTTTTATCTTTTTATTTGTTTTGGGTTTGGGTTATGGGTATATAATCCTTGTGATATGGGGATTATTGAATTATTTATATCATAGAACTGGGATTTATTTATTCGATTTCTTTTTTGTTTGTGTTTTTTTGGGATGAGTGTAAGGGATTCTTTTATTATCCTTGAAGTATGATGAGCTTTGATTTAAATTGTGTTTGTTGGTGGGAAATGTAAATCCTTTCATAGTTAAGGATAATGATTATTATTTGATTGTGATGGTAGTTAATTTCTTTGATATTAATATGATTTGTATTGTGGAAGGATTTTCTTGGCCTTCTTTTGGTTGAGCGTTTAGGTGGATATGATATTCCTTGAGTAGTGATGTTGGCTCATGGTCTATACATCCTTCCATCAGATATCTGATACAAAACATTATTGTGCCTGGCTCAATTTCTTGTTTGGGTTTCACTATCAATAAGAAGGAAATAATCCCTGGTATGGGCATTACCATATCTATTATATAGGATTCTAGTAATGCTCTTACTGTTGGGTGGAGAATGGTTCTTAGAGCTTCTAAGGTATCCAGTAATTCCTTTCCTTTTAGTTGTTCGATTTCGGGCATTGAACCCTTACTAATAGCTTCCCAGAACTCTTCTTCTTTTGTGAACTGCATTGTTTTGGTATAGAATTGGAATTTGTGATAATTTGGTTCTGAAGCATTTTTTCCAAGGTCATCTTTTAGGTAAGCTATTGCTTCATCTAATCTAAGTTGTTTCATTAGTTCAATAAATCCCTTACTATCGGTTGCAGTTCCTAAATATTGGGTTAAGAATCCCATATATTGGACCTCTACTGATTTGATCCATTCCCAGTTTTTGATTTCTTTTGTTGTCATAATGATGAATGTTTTTATTGATTTGATAATAGAACTGTTGATTGCTTAAGATAATTTGGTAAAGGATATACGTATACCATTACTTGAGATATACTTGAATGATTTACCATCCAAATGATTGCATCTTTTTGATATTTCTTGAAGAGAAGCTTGAGCTTCTCTATGAATTCTTCTGAAAAGTATTCTTCTATGTCAATGTGAGGAGCATATTCCATTGAGATAACATATCCAGGAGTCATAGGAGTTAATCCTTGGATTGTTTTATAGGGGTTACACCAAAGGTTCTCATCATCAAATTTTGTTTTGATAGATGTGATATCCTTGTAAACGTTGTAAATAAGTTCTTTTGGTTCCATGTTATTGTATTTTTATATGATTAATATTACAATGCAAATATAAATATTATTTTTAATACTGCATACTCTTTTATTAAATTAAAAAGGCAAGCTTGTTAGGCTTGCCCTGTTAAAAAGGATTCGATTGAAGGATATTCTTTCCAATGCTGTGACCAAGTATTCCTTTCATCATAATTATTGAAGTACATTGTGATAAGGACTAAATCATTGCCCTTGTATTCGAAATGTTCTTTATCTACATTGGGAAGATGTTCAACCTGGAGATCTAAAAGATCATTCTTGTTTTCAACCTTAATAGAAATCTCCATTTTACCTATTAGGTTCTTTGTTGAGTTCTTATAACCCATGATTTTGATGTCTTCTATGATTGGTTTTACCTCTTGGAGGAATTTCACCATTTTATTTCTTTTCGGCATACGTTCGATTGTTTATATTTACCTTGTTCATAATTATATTGGTTTCTCTCTTGAAGTTCTATCTGGATTTCTACCTCTTTTGTATAATCTAATCCAGTATCTCTCATCTTTTCGATAAGTTTTTTAATTCTAGTGGCATAGATTAGATTATGTTGCAAATATTCTAGTCTTCCAGATTTAATATCGCTAGAATTTTCTCCTGAATCCTTAATTATCTGAATCTCATCCTTTAATCTTGTAATGATACTTTCAGTATGTAATTCATCTGCTTTTAAAATGCCATCTTGAACTATGAGCCTCTTTTCTTCATCCGTTAGAGTTACTTCTCTTTCTGTTTTTACTTCTCCATTAGGCCAAGTGTAGTGAGCATGATTTGCATTTGGCTTAAACTCTGTTTGATAAAGAGCATAAAGGATACCAGCTTCCATTGGGGAGAGAGCTAGTATCATTAATCCTATGAATTGTTTTACTTTCATCTGAATTCGATTATTGTGTTAACTAATGAAGTAACGAATAGCTTCTTTTGATATTTATCCCTAGAATCTTTTGAAGAAACTATGGTTACTATTTGATTCTCGTAGTATACATAGGCATCCTTGAAATGCCATGAGTGTCCAGTACAATCAGTTCTTGATTCATTTGGGAATGCTCTTAATAGGATCTCTTGAGCATTTTTATCCAAAGCTTGTACTGTAACTGAATTAGAATCCCTGTTTGATATAATCCTTAGCATGATTTGTGTAATTTTTATGAGTTAATGTTCCAAATTGTTTAGCTAATACAATCAGCTGTTGAGTAAAAGCCTTCGTTCTAATGTTATTAGATTGAAGTTTGAGCACAAGTTCCTTGCAATTGGTTTCCCATCTCCAATTTGATTCGCTTGTAAGTTTAGGTTCGGAATGACCTTTCCTTGTGTAGTAATAGCGAATTACTGAGATAATGTAAATTCCACCCTCTTTAGGGAAAATGCAGACTTCTTGACTGTTGAATTGATACTCAGATACCATATTTGTAATTGCATTTAAATGATTAATAAATTTTATTTTTATTCGACAATGCAAATATATACATTATATTTTAAATACAAATATATTTACATTATTAATTTGGGCTTAAAAAACAGCCCTAATAGCCACTACATCTTCAATGTATATCAAGGAGATGATTTCTTTTTGAATAGGGCAAAAAGCAAAGATTGTGTTATCTACTTCTGATACCATTGTAGTAGCTAAATAGGTATCTTTTAAGTTCTTTGCATCTAGTAAGATATCTCCAGGCCTTACTTCTCTTTGTTTAATACAAAGCCAGGTTAATCCTTGAAAGTTTAATGTGTTGTTCCCATTAGATAAAAAGAATTTTAAAGGTCTACTCACTTTGTAGATATCAACCATTGATGTAGTTAATTGATATGGATTGCATGAAAAGCTGTAACATTGAAGGATTGCTTGGGATTTCTTTGATCCAATTCTTAGTTGAGTAGCTAATTCTCTTTTTCCATTGAGTTTTACATAGACTCTATAATCTGTAGAATCCATCAGTTGCTTGAGTAATGTAATCTGTGATGAAGTCATCGTTTTTGTTTTTTAATGATTAATATTTTATTTGCAAATATACTTTATTTGTATTTAATACGCAAAATTTAAATAGGATGGTAAGTAGTAGCTGGATATCTACGAAAAAGGGTAGTTTCCCAACTACCCAGTTCCAGTGTCGAATAATAAGATTATTAACGTATAACGTATAAAACGAGCATCAAGATTTAGGTTAACATTACTGTTCTTGAACGCATAATATAATTACTAAAATGCTAAAACAACGAAATTTGTTTTTGTTAATGATGTATGTAAAACATTTAATTATAGTTGTCATTTCTGGATCGTCTTCTGAATCTATGTTCATTTCTAATTCCCTTCGGATCTCATGAAAATCCACATCTTCAGGTTCTTCCCTATGTATCTTATAATTATCTGTAATCTGAATAAGCTCTGTCTTTACTGCATCCAGACCTTCTTTAGTTACATCTAATCCTTGTTGAGTCTTAGCAGATACATCTGGCAAAGCATCTAACTCATAATGTTCTTCTAAGAATTTAGCATCCTTTTCATTAAAAGATTCTTTCTGTTTAGTATGTTCTTCCTCTAAGATTTTTAGGGCATCTTCTTTAGTAACAAAGTTGTTTTGTTCCATTACTCCAGCAGAACTTTGATTGTTAATATTGAAGACATTAGTTGTACCACCCATGATATTCTTAATCATTGAAGATAATTGTGCTCCAGCTTTCATCTTCAAATCTAAAGCTTGTCTAAGTTCTGCAGATATGAAAGGTACATAATGATCTCCCTGGGATCTTTTTAATATTTCTACTTGAGAAGCAGCTTCCATTCGATCTTCCATTGCCATACTGATAGACATACCTGTAATGGCATTTAATATCTCTTCTTGATTTTGTTTATCCCAGATTCGATTATTTAATAACCTTTCTCTTAGGACCATATTGATATCTTCAATATCACATCCCAGATATGAAGCTAATGATGAAGGATTATGGATTACTCCACAAAGTAATCCATTATTAAGTGCCCATTGATTTACTACATGAGTAATGATGTTCTTCTTCTTAACGTCTTTTATTTCTGGACTTACTGTTTGATGATATTCTACCATCATTGCGGTTAGACCTGTTACCCTTGGTATTCTTTTCATTGTAAAAACCCTTTCTTATGTCAAATTTATCAAAATGTTGAATAAACTTGATGTCATACATCCAATATACTTTATGATGTTCATTATATATGATAAGTTGATCATTTCCTCTTATGATAAGGTTAATATGTTCATCTTGAGTAGATGATGTGAGTATGGCATCCCTGTTATCCTGGAATAGTGGATAATCTGGGCCTAAAACATGGAAATCCATTATTTCATATTGGTTACCATGAAGGTCTGTAAATATATCATTTATTTGCATAATTTTATGGGATTAATGTTATGAGATACCTATGTTCGTTTCCTATCGAAGTTTCTCTGATTAGAAGGTTTTCATACTCTGATTTGAATCTTTGAAGTTCTTCCTTAAGATTTTCGAAATAATTAGGTTCAATGATTTCTCTGTAGTCCAATATTTTAATTATTAAACTGTTACCAGTAATCTGAACACCCATGTTTACTTCTTTATTTTCACCTATTTTAGTGAGAAGAACCATCTTGGTAACAATGTATAGCCAAGCCTCATTAATGTGTTGCCCTGAAAGTTTCATATCTGTGATATTTAAGGATTAAAAAAAGCAGAGCCTTCAAGGTTAGTCTCGAGCTCTGCTGTAATTTTACTTTTTAGGTTTAAATTTCTCCATTTCTGGGAAATATTTATTCCGAATAGGAATTACCTTGATTGCAAAAAAGGCATTCCATAATTCGAAGGTAAAGGCAAATCCTTTTTTCTTATTTGATATTGCCCAGAATTTATCATTAACCTGTTTAACCAAATTCTGAAAGATTTTGTAGGGCAAATCTCCAGGATAATTTTGCTCCCTCTCTTGAATTCTTTCTAAGAGCTCTTTTTCTAAGTCTTTAAAGAATTCATCCTTTTCTAACTTGGATAAACTTTTGTTGTTTTTATCCAATCCATACTTTTTGATGTAATCATTTGTCTTCATATCCTAACCATTCTTTAGCTTGTTCTACAGTTTCGAATTCTTCGGTATTACAATGCCCAGTTCTGTTATCAAAGGCAATCACTTTATTGGTTTTACCATTAATGTAATACCCATAATAACATTTATATTGGGGCTTATCCCAAAGGAATTCATTATCCAGTAATACCTCTAAGATGTTATAGGCATTACTCCCTGTTACGAAAAATGTTTCTGTATTCATTTTCTTTTACGTTTTTTAGTGTTAGTATCTTTGTGATATTTTCTGCATCTCCATAATTCGTTTCGGATTAGAAGCTGAACAAATATGTGTATAGGTGTATAGAAATATTCGTGAATGTTTTTCTCTGTAATGTAATGTCCATATACTATGAAGAATTTTTTTCTGGACTTTAATTTGAGAGATCTTGATAAAAGGTAATTGAGAATAACCCGTTTGTGTAATTCATAAAGGTCTTTGTTTACCTTTTGAATCTCTTTTTCTGGTAATCCGATTATAAGTGCCATAATATAAACCTTTTAAATTTCGTTGTACATATTAGGAGGATATAGTAAGTATCCTCCTAATTTGGTTTATATTATATGGCAGCACCTTCTTTGACATTGGCAGAATAATATGCCTTGAGTTCTTTGGAAATTTTCAGATATTCCTTAGATGTTTTATCCGACATTTTGAAAAGTTGGTTCTCCATTTTATGGATTTTGTTCCTTACCTTTTGACGGAATTGTTTTCTGGCAAGGGTATCAATGCAATCATCAGGATAGATGTATTTGATCTCCCTTTTCGATACCACCTGTTCCATGAGAGCAGTATTGGTAACTGGAGTAACTTCCTTAGCTACCTTGGATTTCTTTTTCTCCAATTTGGTTGAAGGCAATTCAATCTTGGTTGCCTTTACCTTTTTAGAGGTTTTCGCTTTAGCTTCTTCTACCTTAGGATTCAAAGCCTTTGTTTTTTTGGATTCAACCTTTGTTGCTTTTACTTTCTGAGATGTTGATTTCGTTGTCATAGCTGTAAATGTTTTATTAATTAATAATTGATTTTTTATTTATTGCAAATATACATATATTATTTATTTAATCCAAATAATATTCTATTAATTCTTGGATATCTTCTGGGTAGTAATCATGGGTACTTTTCTGGGATTGAATGTAATATTCAAGATCTTTTGCTTGTTCCTTAGTAAAGTTCCCATTCTCATATAATTCGAAACTATGATGAGCTTTTTTGATTACTGTTTTAGTTGGCTGGGATTTGGTTTTTGGTGAAGTATCATATCTGTATCGATGATTTTTATAATCATATCCCAAGCACCATTTCCCAGATTCTGGCTTTTCCCATTTGGGTTGCTCTTTAACCTTTGGGGGAGTAGTTCCCAGGAATAAAATCCCAAGAACTACTGATAACGATATAAAGAATGTTTTCTTACTCATCTTAATCCCGGTACATGAACTTTATAAGTCGATTTCGCAGAAGGAATAATTTCTCGATTTAAGAATTGCCCTTTAGAGGGAGCTTCTCTGAATTCTTGATAAACCTTTGGATGAATACCCTCATAGATATAAAGAAGGCCAGGATTCTTTTTAAAGTTTACTGCTACATAAGGTATTTCCTTTTGATTTGCTTTATCATGGATATAACCTTTACAGATTTTGTATAGATTAGAAGAATCTACTCCTTCCATGTTATCTGGTTGAAACTGGATTGTCTTTGTTCCTTCTAATTCGATTGTTGTTGATGCTAATGCTTTTCCCATTGTTTTGTTTTTTATTCGATTTGACCATTAATTTGATTTCGGGTGTTCTTTCCCTTTCTATATAGAAGAAGATATCCCATAATTGAATAACTGCTTGTTTATTTGGATACTCTTCTTCTATTCGAAATAGGATATGCCGCATTATAGATAGGAATTGATTTGAAGTGATACCTATTAATAATGGTTCCCTTTTCATATCCTGGAAATGAGAGATTACAACCTTTGCTTCCCTTTGTACAGTTTGAATTGTAGCTTGATATTGCATTAATAATTCCTGATCCTCTTCATCAATTTGGTAATTACCTTGTTGAATATTTAAGAGAGCCTTAATCTGTACATCTGCAATATGAGAGATTAACTCCGCTACCTCTGTACTAATGTTTAATTTCATCCTACGTAATTTTGTGAAATTGGGTTTACAGATTGATGTACCTTTTCAAAGCCTTCTTTTTTAGAGATTTCCTCTTGAGCTCTTTGGATATCCTTGGATAATTGAGCAACAAAGGAATCATAATGTCTTTTTGGTAATGTTTTTTCTTTGTTCTGTTCCATTTTTATATGTTTAAAATTAATAATAAATTATACCAATGCAAATATATAAAATTTATTCTTATTATAAATACCTTTTTTATACTTTATATGGTACGAAAAAGGGTAGCAGAAGCTACCCCTTGAATGTGATATCGAGATGTTTTAGTTTTTCTTTATGTGATTCGGGTAAAAGAATATCTGGAGCCCATCTGATAAAGAATTTTGAAGGTTTCTTTTCTGGGTCTAGCATTAATTGCCTCATTTCTGTAGACCATTTTAATCTTTCCGTTTCTTCCATATATGGGGGCATCTTCGCCATTTCGAATGAAGCAAAGGTAATCTTAGTTTTATCCGGAATATAAGCCTTCATTCGAGATTTGAAGTCTTTATAGAGATAACCTACAAATCTGGGATTTCTTTCATTGAGATAGAATCCAAAGATAATCTGAGGATCATATTTATCAGATTTGGGATCTTTGGCCATCTTAATCCTTCTTACAAGCCATTGATAGGAATTAATGTATTGGCCATTTCTGTTAGCTTCCCCAATATCCTTGGCTCTGAATTTAAAGTCTGGAAAATAATGTAAAAAATCCTCGGTTAATAGGAATACAAAGCCTAATGAACGAAGGTATTTAATTATCTCATCCTGGCTTTCAGTTTTACTCATCTCTTCAACCTTGAGATAAATATCCTCTCTCGGAGATTCCAATTCTTTCGAAGGAGTAGAAGAAGGTCTTCCTCGGGTTCCAATAACCTTTATAGGTAGATTACCTACTAGTTGATCTAAATAAGTTTTAAGTGATTCAACATCATTTTTAGAAGTTAATACTACTTCCAGCTTAATTGGATCAGTATGCTTTACTTTAGCTCCTTGCATGAATTCAGTAGCCTGATCTACTAATCTATCCGATATACATCGAAGTTCTGAATCCAATAAGGTAATCCTCATCTTGGGTTTTATGATGATTTTATTTTCTTCCATGATTGATAGTTTTTAAAAATGAAAAAGGGGAAGACCCAAATTGAGATATGGATACTTCCCCTTTTGGGTTTATATAAAAATGGCAACCAACTTAATCGTTAGCTTTTTTCTTTTTATCCTTACCCTTTACCTTTTTATCCTTTTTTTCCTTGGTAACCTTTTTAGATTCTACCTTCTTGGTTTCTTTGGTAGTTTCCTTCTTCGGTTTAGAAGCACCTCCCTTAGATTCTTTTCGCATTTTGATGCGATACTTTTTCTTTTCCTCTGAAGTCATTTCTCTACCATCCACTAAAGGATAATCGTATTTAGCTACCTTTCTACCATCCTTAGCAACCTTTACTGCCTTTTCAGCTTTAGGCTTTCTGTTTTTATCTTCGGATTTTTTGTGATGGATTTCTTGAGGAGTGGAATCCTTTACCTTTTTACGATTTACTTCCAAGATCTGAATCCATTTGGAGATAATGGCACCATGTTTTTTATCCTTGGTGTAATCCTTAGTGGGATCCAATTTGTTTTTCTTGTAGTAGGCTTCCATTTCCTTCTTTACTTCCTTTACCTTTGCCAAAGCTTCCTGGTTTTCTGGAACTGGGATCTTTGATTTCTTTGTTTTGCTTGCTTTTTCCTTCATGTTCTTATGAATTTTAATGTGTTAATGATATGTTTTTAATTAGTAGATATTTCCCTGATCTGGGTATGATATTTTTCGATTCTTAGGATTTCATAGTTTGATGAAGCAGTAAAGAATTTTCTGACTTCAAAAAGTTTCTTAATCTCATCTTCATCTAATCCTATGAATTCTTCTTCGAAAGTTTTAGTTCCTTCAGAATTTTTGATGACATAAGTAACTTTCGAAATGTTTCCTTTCCCAACATTTGAAATATCTTGTACCATATCTCGGATTCTTCGGAGAAGGATATTAATCTCTTTTTGAATAAGGGCCTTCCCTTTTGGGGAAGCTTTGTAATATTCTTCTCTTCTGAGTCTTACTAATTCGATGTTATCGATGATCCTTTGTAGTTTAGTTACCATATTTTTTTATTATTTTTTCTTTATGCAAATATAAATATTATTTTTCATACTGCAATATAATTCCTTATCTTTAAAAGGTGGGTCTGGGTATTGGATGTGATGAAGGCTCTTTGGGCATAAACCTATCTAAAAGGCTCATACTTTCTTCTATGATAGATTTATAAATCTCTTTTTCTATTTCATCTTCATATTCATGGTTTTCTAGTTTACTTTGATAAATCAATATTTGATTGCTTAGTGCCATGAATATGATTGATTTTTCTTTATCTTCCATGATAAGATGTTTATACGAAAAAAGGGAACCCAGTTAAGGATCCCCTTTTCCCAAAAATTCGAATATAGGTTATTTTTACTTAATCGTTTTTCTTAGATTTCTTTGCCTTGGGAGCTTCTTCAGCTTCATCTTTCTCAGTATCAGTATCTTCTTCCTTTCCCTTCTTGGATTTTACTCCAGTGATGATACCATGTCCTTTCTTTGATTTGATGGTAATATCTCCCGGAACCCAAGTTGAAGCAGTAGAGGTAACATTGCCATCTTTGTCCTTTACGATTGTGGTAGTAAGAACTCCGATGTGTTTACGAGCAGCAACCACTGGATAACCCCAGGTTTCTACTGTGTCGTTCTCTGTTTCGATTACATCGACCTGTTTGCTGTTGCATCTTTGACCAGCAGGACGATTTTTGATAGCTTCCAAACGAGCTTTTTTCTTTGCTGCCTTTTCTTCTGCAGACATAGCTTTCTTAGTTTCTTTAGCTTTTGCCATGATAATTTAAATTTTGATTGTTAATGATATGTGTTAATTTAGATGTGTTCGTTTTTTACAAGGTCTGGGATTACTTTTTGTTAGACGAGATAATTAGAGATGATGAATAATGTGTTCATTTTTATCCCAGACCTTGTTTTATCCTATAGTTGGGTTATTTCTTTCCCTTTTTACCTTTTGCCTTAGTTTCTTTCTTGGCTTTCGGTAAAGTGATACCCAATTCCTTGGCGATTGCCTTGCGGAACTTTTCGATGTCTTCTTCTTCGTAATCGTCCGGGTCTACATCCAGGGAGTGATCATCGCAGACATCTTCCAGTTCTTCGAAGTCCATACCCGCTAATTCTTCGGGAGAAGGAGCAGCGGCTTCATCTTCATCATCTTCATCTTCTTCATCTTCATCATCTTCATCTTCTTCATCTTCATCCTCATCCTCTTCATCTTCTTCTTCGGCAGGAGAAACTGCAGCTACCAATTTCTCAAGTTCATCTGAAGTCAATTTAAATCGGATTTCTGAAGTACCATCTGAATAGGTTACCAATACCAATGTTTTGCTGATTGCTACTTCGTTAACTACTTCTACTTTAGCTTCTTTTTTTCTAGCCATGATTGTAATGTTTTAAATTGTTGATAAATGATAGTTATTTGTTCTCGAGTTGTTTCATTAAATAATATGGAAGTTTCTTTTTCTTAGCTTCCCTGTATAATCTTTGATTTAGGGGAGTGAAAGTTGAAACATAAGATTTTAGTTCCTCAAGAGAATTGAAGGTTTTTTCTTCTCTCTCATCTTCTAAAATCTTTTCATTAGCCCAATTGTAGCGATAGGTTACTTCGTCTACCTTGATAGCATTTTGAGTTATTTTGTTTTTTTGTAATGTTATTTTTGTTTCCATATCTTTTTATTTTTATTTTGACAATGCAAATATATATACATTAAATTTATTATGCAATATCCCAATCAATTTTTAATTGGTTCGATTGTTTCGATGAGAGATTGGGAAGTTAATCTAAAGCCCATACCAAGCCCGTTTCTTTCGTAGGTGTTCAAGGGTTTTCCTATGAACCCCAAATCTATTAGCCAAATGTATTTGCTTTACCCCTTTATCCAACATCCTCAATATTCTCCTTCTTTGCCTATTAGTTAACTTGGATGCTACTGATAACTCTCCTCTTTCCCTAACTCTACCTTTAGTACTCCTACCATCCCTTGCCATTTGTTGCATATTTTCAGCTTGGGTTCCCCATTTCAAATTTGAAAAAGAATTGTTTAATGGGTTATTATCTAAATGTAAAACATAGGGCTTATTTTCTGGATTTGGAACATAAGCTTTAGCTACCAATCGAGATATACTTCGATTTTTCATATTCCCATGACCATCGGATAGCTTGATCATAGCTCTACCTCTATGTATATGTATCTTCTTCCATTTATTCTGATTAAATGAATATACCCTACCATCATTGGTTATGTGATAATTTGTATATCCCTCAATGTTCCTTTCCATAATAAGGGAATTTTTTTAATATAATACCCGGAATCATTTCACATTCAGGGTAGATAACTCTAGTATACCCGGATAATCCGATTTTAATAAAGTTATCCCAGAGATGAGGAAGTTCCCTCTTCCCGTTTGTCATCCTATAGTTACTCCCCATTTCGAAAGGATGGATGTAAAATTTACCCTTAACTGGGAAAGCAGTCATCACATAGCTCCTTTTAGGTTTTACATGAAATTTATCGAGTAAAACAAATCCCCTGAATAGGAGTTCTTTATGAGCCCTGTCTTCAGATAAATGTTTTCTTTCGATATCTTGAGTGGTTAACCATTCATTGTATTTATCATAGATCAATGAAACGATGTTTATTGCAAATGGTACACTCTCGGTTTGATATTCAGTTTTTAATCGATGTAAAACTTTCAAAGCAAGATTCAATTGATCCGGCAATAAATTATATTCCTTGAATTGCCTTTGTTGCTTATCCGTTAATCGATTCCACCTTAAATATGAAGCATCATGATACTTCAATAATCCTTCGAAAAATAAAGGATCTTTGAATGATGATATTTTAGGATTACTTCTCATAATGTTTGCATGTAATATGTTTTTAAGAATTGATTAACCATAGAACGTTTTCCAATCTTTAGAGTTTTATCCATGTGTCTTCTAAAGATTTTTCTCTTTCTCTTGTTATAATTCCATTCTGAAGGGATATAATATTTTTTGATCTGATAGTGTTTCCCTTCTACTCTTACCGAATTTTTTCCAAATTTCCAGCCTCTACTAAGGATCATCCTTCCAGTGGCAATTTTGAGATATTTATGCCAATCTTTTCCAAATTGTCCCTTTAAAGTGAGCTTTGCTTGGTAACGAGTATAGAATTTAACTGGTACTACGTTTACTCTTAAATCTTCTGTAAAATAATAAGGATAGAACTTATTTGCATAAATCCTATCCTCATTTACTTTAAATGGCTTTGGCTTTTTTCTTTCTTTTTCCATTTCGTTTCTTTTTATTAAGTGACTCTCTGTAAGCTTCTGTTCTTTCATTAGCTTGCTTCCTTAATAATGCCCTTTCCTTCTTTCTTTCTCGAGCCCTTAATCTGGAAGCTTTAATCTGTTCTGGAGTCTTTTCCTTTTTTACTCTGGGTTTTCTTTCTTCTTTGGGTTTAGCTATATGTTTAATACCCAAAGCCTGTCTATACCAGATAATGATAGATTTTTCAGAAGCTTCTGGGAATTTCTTTAATACTCTTCGTTTGATTCTATCCAATGAATACCCTTTCTTTGCAAGTTCAAAAGTATAGGATTTTTTTGTTCCCTTGAGAAGATTATTAGAATCCCTTTCTCTGGGAGGTTTCTTTTCTTTTACCTTTTTCTCTTTAGCGGGTTTTTCCTTAGATCCTTCTCTCATTTCATCGGATACATATGATAATCTGAGAGAAGGTTTTACTAAGTAATCAGCACCTCTTCTAACCAGAGATCAAATTGTAATACCAAATCTGGATTAGGTTTTTGAGCCCTTTCAGAATCGATGAATGATACCAGAGAATAGAAATCTGAAGAGACTACCTCTGGGAATGGCATCCCTCTTTCGATTGCCATTTTTTTAATGTCTCGGTATTTTAATTCTGAATGCCAATACCGAGCTGGTTTTTGTTGTTTTTTATCTGTTGCCATATTTTTATTGAATTTTAATTTATGATGCAAATATACATATATTATATATTATATGCAATAATCCATCTTTAAAATATTATACAAAATTAGGAAATGTACTGGTGAGTCGATTGGTTTAGAGGTATCCAATTCAGGATAGGATTCCATTACTTCTTTGAACTTTTCGAAGTTTATGTTTTTTCGATGTTCTTTTGAGATATAAGGTAATATTTGAGGTTCAAAGAATTCTCCCTTTTCTAAGGCTTTGTTAAATTGCTTTATGTACCTCTTTTCGAAACCTTTATTATACCAAGCAAATAATCCCATCGAATAATAAGAAGTTCTCTTTACTCTGATGTTAAACCATTTACAGATATATGGATGATATACCCTATCGGCTAACCAAATGAATGGAATGTACCAAAGTTTATGCCAGAATGTTTTAACTTGAGCTCCACCAAGTTTATTGTATACTGCTCTGAACCCATAAGAGAAATACCAATTATTAGCTCCCCTTTTTACCTTGATGTTGGGTTTGAAATGTTTCATCCTGTTATAAATCCTATCCCAGGGTTTAACCCTCTTTTCATTCATTGAAGGTAAAAATGTATAATAATGTAAGATTTCAGAGAGGTAGGGATTATATACCTTATGCTTGTTTACAATGATATAATCTAAGATTGATTTTAATCTGTTCTGTAAACCAAAATCTGTAAAGAACATAGGCAACATTAAGTTCCATACTTGATCTTGAGAAACAAAAGGTGAATAACAAGGATCTTCTGAAGATGTTAGTTTCAATGAATTATAAGCCATCGAATCAATATACTCAAGGTTAAATTTTTCGGCCATTAATGGATTAATATCATCCCTCACAAAAAAGCCATCATAGGTTTTGTTAGTAATAAAGGAACCCTTGAAATAATTCTTGGCAGCATATACTAACCTTGTAAAGGCAGTAGCATACATTGTACCTTTTCTATTGAGGAGGTGTTCTAACGTCAGGAGCTCAGCAAAATTAATGGTACCATCCCCAATTTCACCTAAACCGTTTACTAAGTCTACTCTGGATAAAGGAATGTAAGTTCCCGGTTTTGTAGCATCTCCCATCCATACAAAGTATTTGTAATACAAATCTCTGTAATCTTTGTACTTTTCTTCTAATGTTTTCATATGTAAAATGAGTTTTCGTTAGCTCTTTGTAATCCTTTACGTTTTTTCTTTTCTCTCTTTTCGAAATTCAGTAACTTCTGTTTATCATTATTCTGATAAGCATAATCTAATTTCTCAGCATAAAAATCTAGATTGTTTACACTGTTGTAGTTTACTGCTTTTTCGATTGTTTGACGATAATTTGGCCAGAACGCTTGACCTTTCTTTGCAGTCTTATTCCCATATTGGAATTCTACTACCAAGTAGCCATATACATCAGCCATGTCTTTATCATCAAATACATAGATATAAAGTTTAGATAGCTTCTCTAAAGTACTGTCTCGTTTTTTTACAGGTACTATCTGATACCCATCATCGAACCTATCATAATCGAATACAACAAAGTAATAACATTGTTTCTTCCTTGAATACCAATATTGATCTATGAGATTTTGAACTTGCTCAGAATCCAAGCTACAGATGTATTTGATATAAAAGATATCTCTTCGATTATTCCTTCTTTTATATGCAGATGGCTGTTGAATTTTCCTTGGAAGGATTCTCCAATTATTCCATCTATCGAATTCCATGATAAGCTTGTATGTGTCGATATCCCATGGATCGGTAGACTCTTTTAATAGAGCCATCTGTTTTATTAGGAATTGAGTTTTAATTGGAGCCACATACATTGCAGCATCTCCAAAAGGGTCAGAAGCTTGTTTTCTTGTAACTCTTCGTTCTATACAAGCTTCTATATAATCTACAAATCTTTGATCAACACAACGAACAGGCTTAAAGATGTTATCATGAAGTTCGAAAAAATCATGAAACAATCTAAAAAGCCTTTCTGATCTTTCTTTTAATTCCAAATACTTGTAATGTACGATCCCCATTATCTCTCCAACTTCCCAGGAGGATTTACCATAGGAAATTGAAAGAGATAAGGATTGTTGTTCTTCTTTAGTAAGACAATTCCATGCTTTGTTATCTACTAATCCATCCATAATGAGTCCTCTTCTTGTGTTGTAGTTAATTTATAAGAATTGCTAATATTATCCTCGGCATGATCATAAGCTAATTTATCTGGATCATAATCCAAGTATGTACTGTAAAGAACATTCTCAAAAGGTAACCATATTTCGATTTCACCTCCATTTGGGAATAATTTTACCTTTACATTTTGTGTGTTAAGGTTTATCTCTAATACTGTTGCTTGAACACCATCAAAAGGATACCCTCTTAATACGATATAACTTCCAACTGTTAATTGGGCAATATCATATTTAGAATAAACCTTGTTTTCTTTGGAGAGTCTTTTTAATCTTCTGATTTCTTTTCTGGATACTGTTGCTACAATAGAGAAGTCATCCCAATCTTCGGCATTTTGAATCCTGGCCTTTATTTTCCTTTGGTGCATTGTCTCTGGAGACTTTACCCAAGAATGGATTCCCGGGATCGCCTTTTTTAATCGATGTAGGAATACCCTTGAGAATGCTTTTTCTTTTCTCATTCTGATAAAGCCATAAGAGAATAGCATGGGTACATCCTCATAGATATCTTTTCCTTTACTTCGTTTTTTTAATATTGAAAGTGTTGGAATGTATACTTTGATATCATCATATTTTGCTTTTTTAAGCTCAGCTTCGATTGAACCATAAAGTTTATTATCTATATGGCATATACACCATACATATTCTCTTTTTTTCATAATTTCCTTACTGCTTTATAGAATTCATTATAGGGAATCGCCGTTAAGTCGTTTGAATTGAACACCAGTAGATTCCCTAATGAACAGCTCAAAGCAATCATGTCTAAGCTTTTCTTGGATAAATCTACGATTAGCTTTCCTACTTTTACATCACATACTAAAAAATAGGTTTGCTTTGCCATCCCATTCTCTCTCATAAATAATAATGGGATTTTATTACATCGGTTAGCATCATATGATGCTTGTTCCCAAAACCTAAGTACATCGGATTTTGTACCTTTTAGAATATCATTGAATGTTATACCCTTATAGGATTTACATTCAACACTGAAAGGGAATTTGTGGCTATGTTTCGGATCAGTACAGGTTAAATCTCCAAAAGATTCGATAGATTTAGCCCAACCTCCTGACATGGGAGTTCGAGAAAATTTATAGCCAGTCCATCTTTCCCATACCTTAGCAAGTTCCCTTTCAGCTTTGGATCCTTTATTTTTACTGTTCACTGACATTTGGTATTGAATTTTAAGTATTATGGGATTATAGTGGTAATACCATTGTCTTTTTTTACCTTAATCGTATTAGAACCTGAGATTGAAAAATTCTCTTGGTGAGTGATTATATAAATGCTTTTCCCATTACCTATATATTTCACTAAGTCCATTACGATTTCGATATTTGCCTTATCTAAGTTTTCGAAAAGTTCATCCAAGAAAAGTAAATTTATTCCCAATGATACGCTTGTGATAGAGTGTAATGCAAATGCCATAGCCACATTTACCAATTGTTGTTCACCTCCGGATAATTCTTCGTATTGAAGCAATTGGCCATCTTTATCGATTAAGGTTACAAAATCCCTTTTTGATGATTCGGTGTTTACTGTGAACTTTATATTAAATCCGATTATACTACTGTAATCATCCAAACAATCGTTCAAGGATTTTAATGAAGCATCGAAAATAAAAGTTTTCATCCCAGAATTACTTAATGGGTCATTGATTACCCAATTTAGGTTTTCTAATGCCTTTTTCTGAGTTTCACAATTTTTACGATGTTTTTCTAACTTAGCTTTTAATTCCTTTCTCTGTTTTCGATACTGAGGTGAGATTATGTTTATTCTCTCTAATCTTAAGTTTCCCTTTTCTTTTATCAGGTTAGTAATTTCACCCTTTAAAGTAGTAATATCATCTTTAATATCTTCTTGTTCTCTACAAAAAGATTCTACATCGTAGATTTTTGACTGGGTCTTAAATTTTTTATCCTTAATCTCTTCCGATGATTTGAAATGTGAGGATAATGTTTTAAGGTCATTATATGCAACCTTGTATTTCCCTTTCTGTAATAAATCCATAATGGATTCAATAAATTCCAGGACCCCTTTTTTACTTGTGATTTTGGTTAGTTGTTGATTGGTATTAAGTTCTTCCTTTTTAAGTTTGGTTAACTCTCTCTTAAGATGGTCCAAATTTTTTAAGCTCTTAGTTAGCAGGTTTTCGTCGAACTTTTTCTCCAATCTAACAAGTTTCTCATGTCTCAATGTAATTTTATTTTCGATCTGATTAACCTGTTCTCTGAAGATCTTTTTATAATTCCTTTCACTATCTCGGAATTTTTCATAACTTTTTCTTGCATCTTCATATCTTTCAGTTATGGATTTAACTCGATAGTATGCTTCATCATATTTCTGTTGTGTTTCTTTTTTCATTACCATAGCAATGTTCTTTGCTACAGTAATATAACCTATTTCGAAAGCTTCTTCGAACAAAGCCTTTTTATCAGGACCCGATGATTCAGCTATACGTTGGAGTCTTTGACCGAATGTGATTGTGTTTTTGAAAAGCCTAAAGCTACTACCCAAATCTTTTTCGATAAGCTCTTGAATCTTTGGTTTGGATTTTTCTTTTACTTGGGCTCCATCGATTAGATAGAGTAATCTGTTTCCTCCTTTAGCCTCTTCTACTTTACCTTTATATTCTTGACATCGGATTATTTGATGTATTGAGCCCTCTTTCTCAAAAAAGATTTTTACCATTGTACCCTTATAATCATTGGGTCTCCAGGATTCTAATGTATTTACATCTTTTATGTTTTTTAATGTTTTACCATATAAACACCAACTGATAGCATTCAGGAAACTGGAATTATGAGTAACAATAAAGTCCCGGGTAATATATAAGCCATCTGGAGAGCCTACCTTTATACACCTAACTGGTAAATCCCCAACATAAGAGATATCGATTATCTTCTTTACTTTTCTATTTCTCCGTTTAGAGGTTAACATGTGACTGTTAAGTATGGCTTTTTTATACCCTCTCATATAAGGATTAAATGTTATATTACAATGTACTGTGTAGGTTACAGCTTTGCCCTCTGGGGTTCTATCCCGCTCCTTTATAGAAGCAACTTCACCTAAGCTTCTTAATATATAAGCAACTTGTTTAGCTAAATATGGAGATGTAGAGGAATAATTGATACAAGTTTTAGCTTTCTTCTTACTAGATGGAGTACTCCCATCAGTATCCAATAATCCAGCTAAAAGTAATTTTCTATCTTCAATCGAAGCATTTAGGTATATATCCGGAATAAATTTATTATTAGACCTACATCCTAATAATCCAAGCTCTTTTAATTGTTCACCTAAACCATGTATCCTGAAATGTTTTATGGTACCTCTTATCTCTGTACCCTCTCTTACCATATTGAGATTTGGTAAAAACTGCCTTAGCCTACCTACTACCTCTTCCCAATCTTTTGAATTGGTAGATACACGTACAGTAGGCCTACTCCCAGTTATACTCCCATCCCCCAGAATAAACCCTAAAACATAAGGGTGTATTGGTAAGTCTGAGGTTCTTCCAAAATCTATGGGCTTAGTTATTGGAATATCATACCTATATATGAAAGTTCCCGGGTTGGATGGATTCTCTCTCTTGTAAGACTTCAATAAAGTTTCAGTATCAAAAGTTCGTAAATGATGTCTAGCTTTTTTAGTATAAACAGACCATAAATGATCCCCTGCACACCTTGTATGAGTACCATCGGAAAATGAGACTCGATATGTGGGTAGAGACCCCCTATCTGTAATCATTAATATCTTTATGGGCTTTCCATCAACAGGATTTATCACTCTGTCCCTCAAAGTTAATTCTCCCATTTTTTTCCATCCCTTTTCGGTTAAAACTGGCTCTGTTAAAGGTTGTGCTTTCCCACTACCATTATTTCCTTTAACCAGATGGATTCCTTCTGTACCCAATGTTATACTAAGATCCTGAATAGAACAGAATCCTTTTATCTCCATGTTCATGAATTTAATCATACTTCTTCCTCCTCTGCCTTTTTAAGTATTTCAATAAGAAGCTTCTTCTTTTCAGGATCTTTGATACCTTGTATTCGAAGATATCGTCTACCTGCTTTAACTTTCGAATAGTTTTTCTGTATAACCTTGCTTTCTGAGCTGAACTCATCATTAGAGGCCTTAGGTTTGAGAACTCTATAATAATTTCCGTCCTCTTTAATTTCCTCCACACTGCCCACTGTCTTAAACTTAGGCAATCCTTTAATATGAACAAATTCAATGGACATATCAGAATATATCTTAAGATAACCCATTTTGTTTCCTTCATCTGTGAACCTTTGTTGTAAAGGTGCTCCAACCATGTATACATGTTTCTCTAATTTCTGAAATTTATGTATGTGTCCACATAATACCAAATCAAACTTTCTGAGTAATGTTCTATCGAAGTTTTCTACAGAACCAACTTCTCTACCATCTGTATCTCGGGCTCCAGCATAATCAGTATGTAGTAATAGGATATTCTTTTTACCCTTAATTACTTTTGTTTCTTTTAATGCTTGCTTTAAACCAATATTATGATCCAGATATGGTATGCCATGCAATGCAAATGTTGGCCACTGGATAGTTTTCCAATCCATACAATGAAACCAATGATATTGAAGATCAAGGGCTGTTAAGAAAGAATCTGACCTTTGATCATGGGTGTTCAGATTTGGTATTTCATGATTACCTGAGATTCCAAATACTTGAAGCTTTGGCTCATTTGAATATTTATCGAAATACTTGGACATCTTAATATATAACTCCATATTGATTGTTTCTGGAGTATGTACCAAATCCCCACAAAAGAAAACTGGGATCTTTTGTTTTATTGCTTCTCTGAAAATTTTGTCTAAAATCAAAAAATGGGAATCTGTTCGACTCCCATTTTGATTGAACTTTGTCCAATTATTTAGATGAATATCCGAGAAGGCTAATGCTATAACTTCCTTTTTCATTTTAAAAACTTTCTGATTGCTTTCATTCGTTTATTATGATCCATCTCATTTAATTCTAAGAGTTTAATTCCATCGATTGGATCATATCCCTCCCCTACTTCCCAGCTAGTATCATGTACAAATAAAGTACCAACCTTGTTTTTACTGAATATGTTTCTGATAAGCTGGCCAAAAGATTGCTCTACCCCAATAACATTGAATACCAAAGTTTGACAAGCACTTACCATGTATTGAAAGTATCTATTAGTAATGCGTTTGCCATCGTTTTCTATCTCCCATCTTTCAAATTGATCCCTTTTGTAAGGAATGAAGATAATATGGGTTATCTCTTTTTCCTTTAACATAAGATCATAATTGATAGCATTTATCTTTTCGATAAAATCATGTGTTTCACAGGTTGGGAGTCCCAGAGAATTCTCTTGAATTTCGTAACCAGCAGTATCATACAGACTACGATCTGTAACGAAACTACCTTCTAATTCCATATACTGATGATACCTTAGGTTTAGGATTTGGAAATTCCTTTTGTGTTTTTCATTGGTATCATACTTGGTATTTAAATCATAATGATTTTTTGGGAGATTGGGCATTAAATCATATAAACTCCCAGAAACATATTTAATTCCAAACTCCTCTGAAATAGCTCTGGCTACAGTACTCTTCCCAGTACCCGCCGGCCCACAGATTACTATCCTTCTATTCTTCATATTTGTAAGTTTTTAATTGTTTGAATGGTTTCATAAATTCTGATGACATGAAAGATTTGAGTTGATATTTCTCAAATATCTCATTTAAGGTAATCCTATCCATTGCATGTTTTTTATCATGATATGGGATTACTTCTGGATTAACCTTTGTTAGATAATAGAACAGGTCTATCAACAGTTGGTTTCGTTTGAATATGGGTTCTAATTCGGATTTAGGGAATTTCTTATCCCTCTGATCGGATTTTAAGAACTCCCTTATACTTCCATACTCTTCTAAGAATTTTAAAGCAGTTTTAGGACCTACCCCTTTTATTCCTGAAATGTTATCAGATGTGTCTCCACATAGGATTTTCATATCCACTGCTTGTTCTGGTGTATACCCATATACATCTTTACAATTTTTAGGTGTTACTAGCATATCTTTAGAAGGATTTATCAATTTGATATTTGGAAATGCTAGAAGTTGAACAAAATCTTCATCTGATGATAATAAGTATACTTGAGATAAGCAATTCTTTTGATAAAGCAATGCAAGATAATCATCACTTTCCATTTCATTGATCCTTTTGTTATCCCATACATAAACAATTCCTAAGTTCCTTAAGATACGTTTAATAATGGGAAACTGTACCTTGAAAATTTGATCCCAATCTTCTGCGATCCTTTTTCTATGAGCTTTATACTCTGGGTACATATCAGTCCTTAGTTTAGACCTATGACAGTCGAAACATACTACTACTGAAGTGATTTTAAACCTTACAATGTTTGAGTATAGGATTTTAAAGAACCCATATACTGCACTTGTTGGAATCTTACCATTTGAGAACCCTTTATTCTTGAATTTGAAATGAGCTCTCATCAAGCAGTTGTTTCCATCGACTAATAATATCCTTTCTTCTTTCATTGTAATTCTTGATATAAAAATATAACTCTGGGATTATTTAATGAGCCTGCAGATACTACCTGAAAGCAAGGTACCATCATCCCTTTTGGGACAATGGCTACCACTACTTTAATCTTCGAATTCTTCTTCCTCTTCATCTTCTGAATCATCGGATTGAGATTCATAATCCAAATTTCCATCCACTGGGAAGAGATTTATACCCTTAGATTTCAAATCATCCAAATGTTTTTGAGTGGTTGTGATAGTGTTTATCCCACAAGCTTTAATAAATCTCTTTCTTAACTTTTCATCCTCTTCAATTACTAACTGTAATTTTTCATCTCCTCTAGCAATGGTTTTCCTCTTATACTTATAAATTCCCCCAGAAGTTTTTTCTAAAACTTCTTCTTCAACTAATATATCGCCCAATCCAAAATATCTGTCGAAACCAACATCATGATATTTGGGATTATAATACATGGGTGCTTTAGATATGGTAGCCCTTGAAGGAGCAATTTTATTTTTCTCCATACGAATAGAAGTATACCTACCAACTTTTACCTCTTTACCCTTATGTTTTTCAGTAATTGTCTTACTTCCATAGAATCCACTTCTGATTGAAGCATAGAATTTCATTGCTTGGCCACCCGGAGTAGTATCGGGATTCTGAAACATTCCCGCTTTCAGGTTCTTTCTTAATTGATTTATACATATCATTGTTACTCCCAATTTTGATAGAAGCTCTGATCGGATTCTAAACATTTTATAGATGGCTTTAGCTCTATTTCCCATATCCGCTTTAGAATCCATCATCTGGGAGTTTATGTTTTCTGATGTGTCCAATGAAGCTAGTGAATCTATGATTACCAAAATAGGTTCATTATGAGTCAGTATTGATCTCCAATACAAAGAATACTGAGCAATCCAGTCCGAGATTACTTCCACAGAAGTTTCCCTTAAGATTAAAACCCTATCTAAATCCAACCCATTCTGTTCTGCCCATTTATTTGTAAAAGCCTGTTCTGCATCGGCTAATAAAACTACCCCACCCAATTGTTGAGTACAATATGCAAAGTCATAAGCAGCTAAACTTTTGCCGCTACTCTCTTCCCCAAATATCTCCATTAGCCTACCAAATGTAATACCTCCCCCCAATTGATAATTATATGCAAGAAATCTGGTAGGAATTTTAGGGAAATTGGAATCATCCCTCTCTGAAGCAACAAATGATGTGGGGAATGACTTGTTTAATTCTTTTAATGTTGGTATCTTTATACCTATCTTTTTCTTTGCCATAGTGTATGATGATTTGTTTTAGATTAAAAAAGGGAGCAACCCAATTGAAGGCATACTCCCTTTTAACTTTATTACGAGTGATATGGATTTTTTTAAATATCAAAGCCTTTAGCTTTTTTCTTTTTCTTCTTATCCTTGTCCTTTAAGGATTTCTTTTTCTTTTTTGGAGTATCATCTTCATCATCATCATCGTCATCAACCCCACCACAAAGAAATTCGTTTAATTTATCCTCTAGTTCATCATAAGGAAGGATATGTTTTCTTACCATTTCCTCAAGATTAACTGGCTTAGCATATTTCTTATCCAGAGGTTTTTTCTGACATGGTGAAATGGTATAAGTGGTATCCATTTGACCTTTACCAGAACGGGTTAATTTCAAATCGTATCCATTTTTAATAGAAGTCATATCTCCCCATTCATCTTCATCCAAATAAAGATCAATGATATCCTGGTAAGCTTGTTTGGGGATTAACATTGGTTTATCAATGTTCTGTTCATCGACTTCTTTTCCCTTTTCATCTTTATATGCAACTACTGCGATTACATATTTTCTTTTTGGAACCAGTTTCTTTGCAAGAAGTTTATCATCTTCATCCTTACTTTCCTTTAGTTCCAGGTATTTCTCCATGAAAGGGCAATCTTCGTTGAAGGTAGCTGGAGAGATTACTCCACCTAATTTTGGACCCAGATAGAACTGAATAATTTCGATAGCTAATTCGCAATCTTCTCCTGGATCCTTGATTCTGAAGCGAATGGTTCCTTCTTTAGGATAAATCATTCCACCACCAGATCCTTTCTTCTCCAGCTCTTTTTTTCTAGCCAAAAGTTTTTCCCTCATGGAAAGACCTTTCTTTTCTGTTTTTACTTTCTTCATGATATATCAAAATATTAATTATTGTTTTGTTCTATATAGATAACCTCTTCAATTGAGAGTACCACAAATTTAACAGATTCTAAAGAATATCCATTATCGAAAGAAATATCCTTTCCAGCGTAATTCCCATAAGTAACGATTTGACCAATTTCTAAATGTTTATTGATCTTTCTGTCCTGCTCCATTAATCCCATTTTTACGATTACCCCTTTTCTGGGATAATCCTCGGGTTTACCAGGGATGATTAAACCACTGGCAGTCCTTGCATCATCTTTGGGTACTGCTAAAAGGATCCGATCTTCAGTTGGAGTACCTGGAATATTCTGAGATACTCTTAATGCAGCTTCTTTAGTAAGTAAGTTCTGAATAACATTCATAATAAGATAATAATTTTATGAGATTAATAAATAGTGTTCACTCTTTTCTGATATTGGATGAGAATGTTTGTAGTAGTTGAGCTTTCATTTCAAAAGCTTTACAGATAGAAATTAATTTATCTGCGTATTCCTTAGCTTCCAAAAATTTATCGTTTGCAACTTGATATTTTGTGTTAGCATTTGCTTTATGAGTTGCATATTCTTTTGTAGCTTTAGGATTACTGTCTACCACAGAAACATAAACTTGAGAAAATATCCTATCCTTTTCCCTTTCTAATTGATCCCTCTCAGCTACTGCCTTGGATTTTAAAATTGAGATTAAGGAGTAGCTTGAAGGATTTTCTGAGATCAGTTTATTAATGGAAGTTTCATTAATTGCCAATTCCTTTGATAGGTCTATATCGAGTTTTTTACCTCTTACCCTTACTGTTAGGTGATTTATAGAGGACTCCCTCTTAAGTTCTTTTATACTGGAATCCCTCATAAATCTTAGGTAGTTATGGTGTCTATTGATGTATTGGGCCCATTATCCCATGGATAATCTGGAAAGCTCTGTTTTATAGATTTGACCTTTTCAGAAGAAAGTCTCTGTTCAAATCTACAGGAAGAATTTGGGCATATAACAATCATCTGTTCAACGAAATATGTATTAACTGGATGAACTGAATGGATTACATCCCTGGGACTCTGTACTTCAAAAGCACATCCGCATTTGGGGCAAATTATGGGCTTGGGTTTAGTTACCCTAAGATTAATTCCTCTTTGTACTATCCTCATCTTCTGTTCCTCCATATTGTTTAATAAATGATCTCATACTCCAAGTTCCTATTCCCACCAACAGAGTAATTATTACGCCAAATGTGATAGCAATGTAATCCCCAATCTCTTTTAGGATTCCATCACCCATCCATCGAGTAATGGTCATAAACATAAGTAAAACCCAGATTATTAGGGATATGATTATCCCTCGTTTTTCATCTTTCATAATATATGTATGTTTAAAATTTAATTTAATTAGTTCACTTGAAATACTCTGGGTAAACCTTTGGATAGTCCTTGATATCTACTGATTTACATTTGTTTACCAGTGAAAAATAATATTCTTCTTCCTTGGACCCTTTCCATTCCCCTTTGAAATTTAATAATCGATTATAATCGTATCCCACTGCAAAGGGTAATTCTTCTCCCTGGGACCTTCCTACTTCAAAATCCATTGACATATCTATGTCATCGATTTGGAATCCAAACCATTCTTTTGTACTGGGATTTCTTGCCATGTCCCAAAGTTGATATACGGTCTTTGGATTGATGTCTTGAGGTAATGTATCAAAATATATGGAGTCATGGACAGTACCTACTTCTTGTAAATCTGGAAATTCTCCTTTTTGAATGAGCTCATCAATTAGGATTGATGTAAACAATGCCATATCAGAAGCAGCGGATTGGGATGGAGTATTGATTGCGGCATTCTCAGCAGCTACAATTTGCATCTGATTGTCACCAAAGATCTCTGGGCATCTTCTTTTTCTACCGAATAATGTTTTTATGTATCCATGCTTATGAATAAACTTCATCTGATTGTCCATGAACTTCTTTACTTCTGGGAAGTCCTTAAAAAAATCATCCAAGAATCCCTGTGATTCTTTTGGTGTTACTACTAACCCTGTTTTTGGGTCTGAAAGTTCTTCTGCAAGTTTAGCTGCACCAATATGATAGATACATCCGAAAACAATGTGCTTAGCTTGCTTCCTTCGAATTTTCCATGTGGTATACTCTGGATGTTGTTCATCTTTATATATTGGATAAATATCATCGTAATTTACTCCATATTTTTTACATGCTACTGATAAGTGAGGATCCCAACCTTTTGCAAATGCTTCCAACAAACCTTTACATTTTGATAGGTGAGCCATTAGTCTCAGTTCACATTGGCTATAATCCATCATCAAGTAGAGTCTACCCGGAGATGAAATCAAACAACGTCTAATTGTTGGGTCAGTATTATGATTAATTATACCATTAGCTAATGTGTAAGAATGATCTCGAGGTACATACATGTCATATACGGTTCTTACACCCAAGCTTTCTACGGATTTGATTTTTAACTCTTTCATAATTTTCTTTACTTATTCCATGTAATAATTTTAATCTGATTAACTTTTCACCTCGATTTTTTACTATCTCCTCTTTTACATCATCATAGGTTCCAGTATGTTTCCCCCCATCTACTTCGATAAAAGTTTTTAATTTTGGTAGATAAAAATCAAAGTGATAGGGTTTTATATAAAACTGAGGTTCTATATCTTCAACTCCCAGCTCCAACAAGATTTTATAAACTTGAGTCTCTATTATGGAAATATTCCCTCGATAATAGGGTAATCCCCGATTTGAAGCAACTTTTCTGACTCTGTTCCTCAAACTTTTCAATATGAGTCCATATTCTCGTAAAGATATCCCTAAATTGAAAAGGTATTTGGATAACTCAGTGGGATCATTGCGAATCCCATAATAAAATGTTTTAGTAATCCCTGGATCAAAAGCTTCGAATTTGTCCAAATATGCTTTTAATTTAGAGCTATTGGTATGTTGAGTATATTCTGAGGTGTCTACTATAAGGGAGCAACCATGGGTGGAGTTGTTATGTAGCTTAGATTTACTTTCTAAAGAGCTATCCCCTTGCTCCCTAAACTCTCTAAGGTCCTCCTCTGATAATCCATAATATGATAATGTATTGTCCCAAGTCTTACGAGAAAAACCCCAATTCTTCCAGATGGACAAAGTTACTTGGTGTAAGTAAACAATCCTCTTTAGGTCAACAATATCAAGGATAGTCCTTTTGGAACCATCCTTAAAACTAACTTCCCGAAATTTCAGTACTTCCAATCTCATCTTTGTCATAAGCCATTAATTTAATGTTTTCATCTTTCAACACATCCCTTAACTTCATATAACCTCGATTGGTTAAGAAAATATGATCCATTGTACATTTTACAGTACTACCATCTTCCAAAGTTACTTTATACATCTCAGTTTCTCCCTTATTAATGAATAACGCTACTGGCATGTATCTTTTATGGGATGTAAATACCAATAGTTGATGCTCGTTTATTTTGGTTCCTTTTTCTTTTGGACACAATTCTTTTATTGGGATATTACCCATATTTGTATGGATTAATTCAGTTCCATCCAAACAAGCAACCCTGGGGAGCTGTTGTGCATTGGGATCACTGTTATGATTTAATATGCCATTAGCCACATACGTGTGATCTTCTTGAACTTCTATATCACATACCGTTTTTAACCCAATTGGTTCCCAAACAATAGGTTTAGATTTACCCTCAGTTGTAAGTATACAAATACCATATTTCCCATTTACAATTTCTTCTAGGGTTTTTTCTCCATGGTCAGTTATAAATTTATGTTTAAGGGTACAGTTAATGGATTTACCATCTTCCAAAGTTACTTTATACATGGGCTCAACCCCTTTATTTATTCCCTTAAGTATGGGTTGATACTTTCCAGTATGGGTTCTTACAGATAACCCATCGATGGTATTATACCCCTCTGAGGAGGGTACTAAATCCCCAATAAAGATTAATCCCCTATCCGTATCAAGTAAAGAGTCAGGACTAATACAGCTACTTAATCTTCCTGTACGAGTACCATGGATATGAAATTTTGGATGCAATCTGCCATCATCTTGAACTAAGTTTGCAAATCCCTTTACAAACATATTATTAATCTGTTTAAGTCCCCTTAATTCTAGAAGCGTATCAATAAATCCAGTTTTATCTGTTTTTTGTAATTCCAATAATACTGCTTCTGATGAAGAGGGATTATCTGTATCCCTTTTATCTTTTTGTGTATATTTTACTACTGGGAATCTAAATCCTTTGGGATCAGTGAAAAGGAGTTGTGTCATTTGTGAAGCTGACCCAAAATTTATGGGTTCTATTATGGCTTTCTCTGATTTAGTATTAAATTCTCCAGCCATTAATCTGGCAATCTTTTCTTCTCTATTTTTAATTGATCTTTCAGCAGAAGCAATTTTTCGAGAATCATCTGATGTTTTTATTACTTTCTTAGATTCTCTAATCTCTTCCTCTATCTTCGATATTGCTTTATCTAATCTCTGTTGGATGAGGGATTTCTCGAATCTCTTTACCTTTTTAAGGGCTCTTACCTTGGTTTCGGCTTCTAGTATCCTTCTTGGATATTCCTCCATTAATTTCCCATGCCATTCTTTATCAAGTCTTTGTCCTCTTGTCTCTACCTTTGTTAATAGGTTAGAAGCTGGCATAATAAGATTTCTGAATAGATGATAGAATTTCTTATCCATCATCTTCTTTTCGAAGAATAGGAATAATCTTAAACACATATCAGTATCTATAGCACAGTACTGGGATAATCCTAATAAAGGTTTTTGATCCCAGGGTAGATTACATCCCTCGTAATCTTCTTCGTAATCTCCAAATTTAGGAAGGAACCTTCTAACCATGGACTTTAGATCATTTGGCTTAGCCTCATCCAAAACATATTTAGCAAGCATCCCATCAAATAACCTACCTTTATGAAAGATACCATATTTGTGAAATACTTGCATATCGAATTTAGCATTCCATGCAACCTTAACAATATTTTCGTTAGCAATAACTTCTTCTCCAAATTTCTGAAGCTTTGTTTTCCAGGATTTTTTAAATTTCGAATCGAAATGACCTAAAGGGATTACTCCTGCCCTACCTGGTTCGAAGCATACCCCTAAAATCGTAGGATAAAAATCATTATTATATATTCGATTACCAGTAGTCTCAAAGTCTACCGAAGCATATCCAGTTTTCTTACAAGCATCAATTAACATATCCAATTGTTGCTCGTTCTCCAAGATGTGATATTTTGTTTTTGGTTTGCCCATATTCTTATATAAATTAAGAAGCCTCTACCAAATCATGATAGAGGCTAAAGTTTTAATCCATTCTTTTTCCCAATTATTCAGTCATTCTGTGATGTCATCCAAACATTGTTTGAGTAATACCCAGTCCTTTTTATATGAATGGAGGGAATCGATAGTGTGATATAAATATCCTGGTTCATTCCCTGTTTGCTCAGCCATGTACTCCATAAGTTTCCATGCAAGGTATACATCATTACCAAAATGAGTTACCAAATCGGATGACCTTTGGTGATAACAGATGTGTAATCTCTTTTTACCTTTTATTTCTCGGATTAAGAAGTCATAATACATTGAGCAAGGTACTCTTCTTTCTCCTCCAATATATTTTACATCGGTGGGATGAAAGATTGGGATTACTGCCTGGCGAGTATCTGGGTTTCTGATTAACTCATCCCTTACTGCTTTTAGAGCATCCCAGATTCGATCTTGGTGATTAATTCCTTTAGAATCAGTCCATCCAAATCTTAATCTTTCATTGTAGGTATAATCGAATTTCCCATTTACTAAGAATGGTCTCCAAACATCTTCTCTGATAAGGAATGCTGATCCTGGGTTAATATGGGAGAATTTATCTGGGCTCTCTAAAGGATCATGGATTCTTTCCTTGAATTCCTCTTCTACCCATTGTTTACTCCTTTTATCAGCTAAGAATAACCATTTTGGGTCTCCCAAAGAAGTTAAACAGTACTGATGACAGATTACTTCTTTTGTAATGTAATCTTCTTGTCCTTCAATGTTTTTGTTCTGATAAGATTTGGGTCTAACTATAGAACCCATCTCAATACAGTTCCGCATAGTCTCCGACATTAATTCATAACTTGAAGTGTAGATTCTCATTTCTTATCCTCCTTTTGTTTTAAATATTTCTTTTTAAATGCCTGACGAGCTGTATATGAAATACAGGATTCCGGGTATGGAATATCGTCATATCCTAATAGCAAATCCTTAGCACAAAGGGTTATCTCTTTCTTTCCGGGAACTTTTCCTGGTTGTATGCAAGCTAATGTTCTTCGATATACTTTATATTTTACATCCTTTTCATCACAAGTTTTAAAGAACTTCAACATCTTAAGGACCTTTTGAATCCAAACAGAATCGAGTCCCTTGGTGACTTTCTTTATCGATTTATGAGTATCATACATTACTAAGGTTTCTAAGGCAGCATACATCTGATTACAGTTTAATTGAATCATAAATGTTTGGTCCTCTCCATATACATATTCTCCCAATCTCTGTAATAATAACAGATCAAATGCCAATCTCTTTGTAATCTCAGAAGATCTTAAGTTTGCAATTATAATTGGAATATCCAAATCATCTCTTCTACAAAAAGAAGCTGCTATTAAACAACCTTTCCCATTAGAATGTGTATTATCAAAGTCGAATGAATAATTGTAATGGCTTCTCTTTAATTCAGTAGACCTAACTTGAGATCTCATTAAATCCAACTGATTAAAGTTTACATAATTATTCAAAAGAAGATTCCATTTGGTTTTCTGATAATTGAAAAGCTTACCAAAATCAAATTCTGGGTCCACCCAAGCTTTCCTAATATTAACAACAACATTATAGGCATAAATCGCAGAGGAGGAGATCCTTCCTCCTTCACCTTCGGTAAAAAGAATTGGATCTCCCTTAATAAATATTTCATTGATACCCTCCCAAGCTGCTTGTGAGGTAGGATAAAATACTTGCCTTACTTTTAATTGCTTATTGATTGTATCCATATCAATAACGACTTGCTATACGAAATTTATTAACCATGTTTTTCTTGAAGTATACTGCAAATAGGGTTTTATCTGTATAACCCATTAATGCGTAAAATCCGCATAATTTTACGAATGATTCACAAAGTAAATTCTGATACAGATTTTCATCGGTTAATTCTCCGGATTGTTTCCAGGGTTTGTTTTTAAGGCAATTCCTTGCAATAGATAAAGAATATGTCACATCCCATAATTGGATTGCACATCTTCTAACAAAGTCTTCACTAGTTTCCCATCCCACTGGGATACACTCATCTTCTTCATGAGCAATTCTGATAAGTGTTTTATTGGGTAAATCAATCTCTGATCCCATTACCATGTTTCGGGAGAATGTAAGCATTTGACTTAAACAGCAGCAATCATATAAAGGAATCCCTAAATTCTTGGCTGTGGTTTTACAGTATTGGTAAATATCTTCTGGATGAATATTTGTGTAGATAAGCAATTCCATGAAGAAGTGTAAAGCATCCGCTAGTTCTTCATTTAGGTTTTGTGCTTCAGCTTTAATATAAAGGAATGTTTCTTTGTTATCCATATCCTTTATGTAATCTAATCTCTTATTGAAAACCTTGAGCATAGATTCATATCCTTCTCCAAGTTCTTCGATTACCCTACCAGTAAAATCCTTTAGGATGATCTGACTCTTTTTGGAATTTACATCTATAGGATATGAAGGCAATCCTTCGATCTTAATGTAAGAATCCAATAATTCTTTTTGGAGATCATAGATTTTCTCCAAATGTTTTCCATCCTCTATTTGAGGAGTAGGTTCTTTAATGTTTCTACTATCCATGGTTACTTCTTTAATGATTTATAAATGGTTCTTGTAGTCTTCTTATCTAGATTAAACTTTTCCATTGCAGCATGGATTACTTCTTTTTTCTCTGATCCTTTTCTTTTTAATCCCCGCATATACTTAGCAACAAGTTTAGGATCAACCATACTTTCCATATCCTTGAAAGTATTTTCTTCTTCTACCTGTTTGCGAGTCTTATTCATAAACTGAGCAAAGCATACTGCACATAACTCAGAGTCTCCACATCTTTTACATTCTGATGTAGAGAGGTCATATTCTTTGCCAAAGCAATCATCTCTTGTACCAATAATCTCTGATACATTGGTGGGAACTAAAACCTGAGCTCCTTTAATATCCGGTAATTTATTCTTCTTTGCCATTGTTATATTCGATTATTTTGATTTTCTTATCTATAGAAATAACCTGTTCCTTAATCTTCTGTTCATACTTGGGATTAACCTTGAACAGATTATTAGAAAAGATAAGCTTATTCCTATCATAATATTGAAGGAATCTGTTACATCTCAAAGAGCATTGATCACAATGTAAGGTGCAATATTTGCAAGCACCTCGAGGAACCAAACTAAGCTCCTGATCAGCTTTACAATCAATAGGCTCATTATAATCAATCATTGATTCTGTTTCAAATTCCCTTAACAAATCCAGTTCATTGAAGAGATCTTTTCTCTGTTTTTCAAGTTTCTCTAATTCTGTTTCCATGTATATTTAATCATTAATTCATCATTTCTTACTGATAACTCTAATTCATATCCCTTATTTAAAGGCTTTTTAAGAATTTCAAGTATATCTTTAGTGAGCAATGTATTGTACGCAGATATAAATAGACTTTGAATATCCTCTGAAAGCATATTTTGTATCTCATTCAAACTGGTATACATCTTCAACCCAGCTGATTCTAAGTTTTCATATAAAATCATAAACGAATAATATACATCAACCCTTTGAAAATTAGATTGAGCTAAACATTCTACATCAGGGAGTTTTTCACATTTAAAACAAGATTGCCTATTTGAAGGAATATAAAATACACACCCAAAGCAATCATCATACAGATTTAAATTAATTAGGTCCCTATTTCTATGATATAATTGGAGACCATCTGAAGATAAAAAATAATCTCCAGTATTCCTACTTGAAAGTGTTAATGTTTGTATCATATTTATTTAATGCTTTATTACATTATGTAATTTCCTTTATATAAATGATAATAGGATATCCTTATATCCTTAATCCTTGATATTTGATATCCTATTTTTCTTTATATTGAGAATTTCTATCTTTCTATTCTGATATTCTTTATCTATATCTTCTTTTCCTTCCCCCCAAAACTAACCTAAAAACCTAAACTTATTTAAAGCTTAGCTTTTTTGCTTAGTTTAGTTTTCTCAGAAAAATTAAGGTATCTCAAAAGAATCATCCTCTTCATAATCTGGGATATCTTCATCATCCTCCCAATCCCAATCATAGCTTTCCATTTCGTTTCTTTTTAAGATTAATAACTTTCATACCAGTCCTTATATAATAATTGATACGATGTTTACTATGCCGTTCTAAATATTGCCCATAATAATACATATCATCGAGATAGGATTTCTTTTTACCTTTAAATGTTCTTTCCATACGACCACAGATTTGGGAAATATCTTCCTCTGAATCTGAGCCAGCTGCATTCTGTAAATAAACAGCTAAAGGTAAATTTATACCTCGCTTTATAATATAGGTGGTGATTAATACATCGATTTTTCCTTGAGCAAATTGATTAATTATGGATTCTCGGTTTTTTGATGTGTGATCGATTACCCTTATATTATAATCCTTGAGTTCTGGGTGATTAGTATAATATTTATATAAACTTTCAGCATGTTCAATAAATCGAGTAACAACAATTGCTGGTAGTCGATTATATTTAATATTATATAAAACTCTTTCAGCGGATTTCTTTTTTGCTACTGGATCTTCTATAACTGCCTTTTTAAATGTATCGAGCCATCCATCCGCTACTAAATGAGGATTATGTGAGTTTCCCTCTGTGATCTTAATTATCACCGGTGTAGAATATCCTTTCTTTACCATATCTTGTTTGGTAATAATACAGATCTCATCACCAAAGAAACTTCGAAGGTTCATATTATGAATAAGGTCCTTTTTTAATTTGGACATATAAATACTCCCAGATAATCCCAATCTTATTCGAACATTATAAAGATAACTTAACACAGTTTTGAATTGTTTATTATCAGCAACATCAGCTTCATCAACCAAAACAATATCAATCTTGGATAATTCATTTCGAATCTCTTTAATTTTCTGAGACATTGTTTGAACCATCCCAACATTGAAATTTCCAAATTTCAGATTTTTGCCTTGAATAAATTGAATATCTTCACCAGGCAAATATTCCCTGTATTCTTTTTTGGCTTGAGCAAAGATTTGGGAATTATTAATAATCACTAAAGTTCTCAACTTCCTTTGAAAACACTCATGTATAGCAGCCATGAGTAAAGTGTTATGGTTTATAAACCCATTTGCTATGTATGAGTTACCTTTTGGAACATGTATATCATAACATTCTTCCTTAATAATCTCTATGCTTTTAATCCTATCCCAAAATATGTCTTCCTTAGTAAAATCTAAATACTCTTTTAATTTACCTTTAACTGGAAAATCTCCTAAATATCTCTGAAGTTCTGGAAAACCTATGTTAGAGCCCCTTCTTACTTTCTGATTAAACCTTTTGGATGGATACTGTTTAACAGCTTCTTCCAATATATCTTTAGGACTTATATCAAAAGAAGTTCTAGCATACCCAAGCGGAGTATCCGAAGTCTTCCTTTTCACTTTCATTGGGATGTTTTTAAAAAATATATCTCTATACTGGCTTTGAATATGTATCCTAAAAGTATGAGATTTTCCATTTTGCCAAGAAGTTTTTTTCTTATCTTTCCTACAGATGATTCCAAAATTTAAAAGTATGACCATAAGATCATCTATAACTTGTTCATTGACGGAACTAAAAGAGATAGAACCTCTTTTCTTGGTAAATGCTCCATCTGTATCGAATAAGCCCGCTATATACTGAGCTTGTATATCTAATGGAGCGGATAGTATACCATTTGGAATATTTTTTGTATGTGATGTCCCAATTAACTCAGGAAAACAAGAAATTAACTTACTAAACTCCTCACTCTTATGAGATATATTAAAACCCTCAAATTTTCTATGAGGCTTGATCTTTAACTTCATTTGGGGGAAAGTTTTAACCAAATGGTTTGCTATTTCATAATCTTGACCAGATATAGAAAAGCCCCTTGTCTTGATACACCCATCCCCATGTAATGCTCCCAATGAATAAGCTATCTCAGGAGTCAAATATTCGTTTAGTAATACCCCTTTATATTTAAGTGAATGCTTTATGGGGATAAGTTGACCCTTTGTTAAATCTCTCAAATACACCCAATCGAATTTACCATTAATCCAAGTATATATTCTATGATTGTGATATCCTCCGATGAGCTTGTACCCCTTTTTAGTAATAATTCGGATGGCTTTTATTCTACCACTGTTACATCCCCGAGAGGTAAATACTTTCTTACCCAAATGATTATATACCCTATGTTTACAATCGGTTTCTCCCTTATATGGTAAATTTACTAAATCTTTAATTCGGATCAACCCTTTTTCAGTATTCACTAAGCTATCTTTCCCAATGCACTTCCCGCTATTAGTTGCTGCATTGATTACACCTATATAAAAAGGATGGCCCTCAACAGAATTATTAATAAAGCTTTTGATTACATCTTTTTGTATATCTCTTAATTGATAATTGCCTAATCTAGTTACCATCTTTGGTTTAATTGGTAACTTTAACCTGTTATCTTGAATTATAATTCTTACTGATGAATCTAATTCCTTTAATTGCTTACAGATGTGATTTAATAATCCTATTTGGAAGTCCCCATAATCCGAGAGGTATTTTACATACCCATCCCATTTACCTCGGGTTCTTTGCATTAAATACCAAGCATTAGGATGTTTGATCCGAAGCCTATCATAGACCTTTTTCAACAAAACAGGGGGCCCAGATAGAGTCCCCTTATTTCCTGTCAATGTAATTTTAACTGTGTTCATGAGTTTAATATTTGATCCCAATCTGAATTCTTAGGTTGAGAGTTGGGATTATTATCCAATGATATGTTATATTTATATAGGTATTTCATTAACCTTTCCTTAGCTTTCATCCCAAACAGTTGTTCTGGTAAGGGAATCCCATTACAAAATGATAGAGCATCAAATTGAGCTTCTATCCAGGTATCATAATCACAACCTAAATTTTTTGCTTCTGTTGCAGCTTTTGCAAAGTAATTAAGTTTAACTGGATCATCCAAATATGTTTCTTGTAATCCCGTTTTACTAGCAATCATTGAAACATATGCAGAGTGCATCTCAATAGCATCATTGGTATCTATATTCGATAATTCTTGAGTAACCCTATACTCTTCGATTACCTTATCATAGAGATTAATAAGTTTCGAGAGATACCCATAAAAGGATTTGATATGTTTGAACGCAATCTCTAAGTATTTTACATAACCTTCTTTTTTATCCAGGTTATTTACTTCACAGAAGCTATTGCAAGCATTCGTTAATTCCTTTATCTGAGGCCATTCTCTTCCATTTTCTTTAATCTTTCGTACTCCCGTATGACCCTGTTTTATTCGTAACATTTGAATAATCTGAGCAACTAAGCTTGCATCTTCTTTATCCGAAGATAATAATGTATTTACTACCTTCCTTTGTTTTTGATTTGTAGCAACCATTGACCTTTTGATGCAAGCATACTTCTTAGCTTTTTTTGTAATCTCAAGGACTTTACCTTTAGGGATATAATCCTTGAGAAGCTCGATTAAGTCAGATTCTTTTATGTGTATACTTGGATCTCTCATTAGAACATAAGCAATATTATGGTAAACGATATAAATCCAATCATACCTAAACATGCAACAGGAGCATAATAAGTAAAATAATCTTCATCTGATAATGTATCAGGTTCAGACTTTAAACATCTCCAAAGATTCTGTAATATTTCCATACCTTTATTCATTTTATGCGAGTTCATGCTTTAGTTGAATTAATTCTTGGTAATTCATATATTTTGTATTATATATTAGATGCAAAGATTTCCTTAATCCAAGATCATTAGCATCCTTATCTTTTGGGAAAATAACTAGCTTGACTTGTTTGTATAAGCATAATTTAAGTGCTAATTGAATTGCTTGTTCTATTGCATCTCCATCTAAGCATAGGATAATCCTTTCTACTGGAGATTTGATAATTTTGTTTTCTTGGTAGGATGAAACAAATTTACCCGCAGTACAGATTCCCCTATTTTGAGAAAGTGTAATAGCATTAAAAACTCCTTCACAAAGATAAACAGATTTATACATATAAAGAGCCTCTTCATTATATAGGATTTGTGATTTACCTAAAGAGGATTCTTCGATATCTGGATTTAAATATCTGGGTCCAGTTGAAAGAAAATTCCTTGCATTATAATATATAATCTTGTGATCCTTATAATATGGGATAATCAGATATCCAAAATGTTTTTCATCTGTGGAGTATCCCCAACCTAATTTGGATAATTGGTTGGGATCAAATCCTCTACCCTTTATATAAGCTCTTGCTGACTTAGCTATTTGGGAAGTTCCTTGATTAAGTAATCTGAAACCTTCTGGGAGAATCATAGGGGCTAATTGCTTTAGCTCTACCCTTTCTTCCTTTATTCGATATCCAGAATCCTTATACTGTTCTAATACTTTTAATCCTTCATTAAAGGTTTCTAATCTCTCTAGAATTAAAACTAAATCGAGGAGATTTCCCTTGGAGTTACATCGAAAACAATGATAAAAATCTGTTGAAGGATTTACTCCAAGCTTACCCTCTCTACCACAGAAGGGGCAGCTAAAGTACGGACCCTTTAACCAACCCCTTCTATAGTCTTCAAATCCATGAGCTAAGAAGTAAGCACCCAATAATGACCTGAAATTTTTATTATACATGATTACCTAACCCATTTAGCAAAGTGAGATTTATCGATGAGTTTTAAAAACCTCTCCGGAATATCTCCTTGATGCCACCAATTGTTGGAGAAAAATTCTCTACCATCTTCTGTGATAGCTTTCA
>ENA-OPWO01000057-OPWO01000057.1-human-gut-metagenome-genome-assembly--contig:-NODE-57-length-43564-cov-3.230665_pt1 | contig 43564 bp, 32 predicted proteins | sample MGYA00241510_ERZ502012 | MGnify/ENA primary metagenome ERZ502012 (study PRJEB25962, sample SAMEA2041923) | human gut metagenome | biome: human gut; feature: human-associated habitat; material: faeces...
TTAAAAAATTATGGTGCAAAGGTACGAACAAACGAGAAAGCTACAATGGTATAAATGCGGAGCCGCTTACGTCACCGCTGCGGTCGTTGTAGTTGACGTTCCATTCCCAGCCACGATTCTGTACCTCGCCCACATTTTGGTAAGGAGCACTCAAATTGCCGAGGAACATACCTGGCATTGAGAGTTGCATCAGTATGTCTGATGTCTTGCGGTCGAACCACTCAAAGGAAGTCATCACCTTGTTGTTGAAGAATCCAAGATCAAGACCTACGTTTACATTGCGTGTGGTCTCCCACTTGATGTCCTCATTAGAGACGGATTGCTGTACAAGGCCTGCCTGTGGTGTGCCACTTTCGTCAAAATAGTAGTTGCCTTTGGCTGAATATGTGATGGTATAAGGATAGTTGCCAATCTCCTGGTTTCCTAACTTACCCCAAGAAAAACGGAGCTTTCCATAGAGCCATTTGCTTTGCTTCTCCATGAATTTCTCGCTTGTGAACACCCAGCCGAGTGACACGGATGGGAAGGTTGCATAGCGATGAGACTTTGGCATACGAGATGAACCATCTCGACGAACATTAAATTCGAAGAGGTACTTGTTGTCGTAGTCATATTGGATGCGACCAAAGAAAGACTGTAAGCGGTAAGCGCCTGCATTGCCTGAGGTGTTTGGGTTCTTGGTGCCACCATCCAGTTCATAGATATCATTGGTGGCAAATCCTTGCTTGGAGGCCGTTATGTTCTCTGTGTCATAGCCGATGATGGAATGTCCCAACAAGGCGCTGACAGTGTGGAGGCCGAATCTCTTGTTGTAGGTCAGGAGGTTCTCATTGGTCCAGGTTGTCTCACGGAGATTGTAGTCCGTAAGTTGGTTGTTGGCGGTAGCAATCTTTAGCAGCTTGCCAGCTGAGTCATAGCGAGCGTCCTCTCCGTTAGGCATGTAGCTTTTGGTTGCTTTATTATAATAGGTGTAGGCATAGCTTGTCTGGAATTTCAAACCATCATAGATGTCAATGCCAATCGTTGCCTTTCCATTGAAACGCCAAGCGTTGTTCTCATTGTGCCCTAAGTAGAGACTTTCCACTGGGTTTTTGAACATTTCGGCATCGGTAATGGAGCCATCAACGTAGCCATAATGACCATTCTGATAACGGATAGGGACTGTAGGACGTGCAAACCATGAAATCTGTCTCATCACGCTGTCATCACCACCCACACTCTTGCCTGGTGCAGTCACGTCGTTGTAGTTACCAGACACGTTCAAGCCAAAACTGAATCGCTTGTACTTGGAGTTGACATTGCTTCGGAAGCCGAGCTTGCGTACACCTGTTTCCTTCATGATACCCTTTTGGTCGGAGAAGTTGATGGAAGTCATAAACTGGGTATTCTCAGAACCACCCGAAACGGAAAGACTGTGCTGTTGCATGTGGCCTGTCTGCATAATGGCATCCATCCAGTCCGTGTTTGCGTAATGGTCTGGATCAGAGCCTGTGCGTAATTTGTTGAGTGCATCTTCAGAATAAGAACCAGGATTTACCTCGTTGCGCATGATAGCCCAGTCATAGCTGTTCAAGTAGTTTGGCAAGACTGTTGCACTTTGGATGGAATAGCTTCCACCATAGTTGACCTTGACAGAACCTGCTTGTCCTTTTTTGGTGGTAATTAAGATGACACCGTTGGCTGCTCGCACACCGTAGATGGCAGCGGAGGCAGCGTCTTTCAATACAGAGATGTTCTCGATGTCTGCAGGTGAGATGTCGCTGAGTTGGCTCAGTGTTCCCTCTACGCCGTCAATCAAGACCATAGGGTTACTGTTGCCGAATGTTCCGACACCACGTACACGAATCTCTGGACTATCTTCACCAGCCTGCGCTCCGCTTGATGTGATGTTGACACCCGTCATGCGACCTTGTAATAAAGTGGCTGTATTGGCTACAGGAACTCCTTCGATGTCTTTGGAGGTGAGAGCGGAAACAGAACCTGTGAGGTTGGCTTTCTTCTGCACGCCATAACCTACCACGACAGTCTCTTCCAACATGTTGGAATCATCTTGCATGGTAATATTGATAGGACCACCGGTCCAAGTGATGCTCTGTGCTTTGTAGCCGATGGAAGTAATAGTTAATTTTGTGCCTTTTGGTAAATCGTTGAGGGTAAAGTTTCCGTCAATATCGGTTACTGTACCTCCTCCATTACTGCCTTCTACTCTGATGGTTGCACCGATGATAGGTTCGCCCAAAGCGTCTTTCACTTTACCTGTACAGGCATTTTGCTGTTGCGTAGTTGTTGCTATCAAGGAATGGCTTGATGCTGCTAACGCAGAAACAGAACCCATGGGTGTCATTGCTCCCAGGATAGCTGCAAAATACAAGTTTGTTTTTCTGTTCATAGGTTGGATTGTTTAAAATTGTTGATGTGAATTGTTTATGATAATAATGTTATTTATTATGTATCGTCATATTAATAATAAATTTATTTTTTGCAAAGATATATAATTTTTAAATATAGTGCATTTTTTCTTTGTTAAAAAAAAATAAATTAGCTATTTTTTTGCAGTTTTATACTTGATGTAATTTTTAAAGGAGTATTATACCTTATAATATTATAAATAGGATGGAAACTAACATGTCATTGCTTGGAGTATAGAAAGAAAGTATATGTAATTGTTAGTTAGTGTAGAAAATCTAAGTTTAAAGTGAGTTGGAATGTTTCTTTTGGAGGAAAAAGAGAAATTTTAGATTTATTAACCTCAAAACCTTTGAAGTAACACAAAAAACATATATCTTTGTAAAATAAAATATTTTATTAAAATATTGGTAACTAATAAAAGATATTAGAAAGATTAAAACCTCATATTTGAATAACTAGATCAAACTAACAACTGAATACGATATGAATCAGATTAAAAAACTATTTCCAGCATTCGCCCTCATGGTTTACTTGGGGATGAATCCTGTGTGTTCTTTGGCTGCAGAAGTCAATGTGATTCCAACACCAGTCAAACTCACCCAACAGCGTGGAGAATTTATTTTGCCTTCCAGCCTTGGTATTTCCTACAATACAGAGGAAGGTAAAGCGATAGCTGGTTATCTGGCAGGCAAGCTCAAGACTTCTACTGGATATGAGGTCAATGTGGGCAACAAGAAGGGAAATGTCTCTATCAATATCAACCCTTCGATGAAAATGAATGAGGAGGGCTATCGCCTTCAGGTTACTGCCAAGGGAGTGGTTATCAGAGCTAAGACTGGCAAGGGAGCCTTCTATGGTATGCAGACCTTCCTACAGTTGTTGCCAGCGGAAGTGGAAAGTGCTTCTCTGGTGAAGGGAGTCAAATGGGTGGCACAATGTTGTGATATCGAAGACTATCCTCGTTTCGGTTATCGTGGTTTCCATCTCGATCCATGCCGTCATTTCATTACTGTACAGAATGTGAAGAAGCAGATTGACCTGATGGCTTCTCTCAAGGTCAATACGATGCATTTTCATCTGACGGAAGATCAGGGCTGGCGTATTGAAATCAAGAAATATCCTAAACTGACTTCTATCGGCGGTTATCGCAAGGAAGGCGATGGCTCTATCTATGGAGGTTTTTATACACAGGAGGAGATTAAGGATATCGTGGATTATGCTACCAAGCGCTATATGACGGTGATTCCTGAGGTGGATCTTCCTGGACACATGATGGCGGCTATTGCTGCTTATCCAGAATTGTCCTGTAAGGGAGAGCAATGGACTCCAAGAATGGTTTGGGGTATCGAGGACATCGTGATGTGTCCCGGCAAGGAATTGATGTTCCATTTCCTGGATGATATCTTCAAGGAGATGGTGCCGCTCTTCCCTGGCAAATATTTCCATATAGGTGGCGACGAGTGCCCGAAAACCAGTTGGAAAACCTGCCCTACTTGTCAGAAGCGTATTGTTGACGAGCATCTTCAGGGCGATGGCAAGCACTCTGCAGAGGAAAGACTGCAGAGCTATGTGATCAAACGTGTAGAAAAGATGCTGGAGAAGTATGGTAAGAAAATCATCGGATGGGATGAAATTCTGGAAGGTGGATTGAGTGAGAATGCTACCGTTATGTCTTGGTGAGGTATTGATGGAGGTATCGAAGCTGCTAAGCAAGGGCATGATGTTATCATGACTCCTGGTTCTGGTGGTCTTTACCTTGACCATTATCAGGGCGACAGTAAGATAGAACCAATCACGATTCCAAGCAGTCCTGTCTATCTGGCCAAAACCTATAGTTTCGACCCTGTTCCTGATGTAATCCGCAAGGCTGGACTTGATAAGCATATTTTGGGTGTGCAATGCAACAACTGGTCTGAATATATGTATTCCAATGCCAAGATGGAGTATATGATGTATCCTCGTGCCCTGGCACTATCTGAGGTGGCATGGTCGCCATTGAGTCGTAAGAACTTTACGGATTTCTGCAAACGAGTGGATGCTAACCTCGTAAGACTTGATGAACGTTGTATCAAATATCATCTTCCTCTGCCAGAGCAGCCATACGGATCCTGCGATAAAGTGGTGATTACCAAGGATACTACCGTAACCTTTACCACTTCCCGTCCGATGAAGATGGTCTATACACTGGATGGCACGATGCCTACTCCAGAGTCTCTGGTCTATACTGCTCCTATCCCTGTAAACCATGATTGTATCATCAATATTGCTACGGTTTTGCCTTCTGGTAAGATGAGTCGTATCAGAACCATCCAGGTGGAGAAACAGAATTATGCTCCTTCTGTTGAGGTGAAAGATGTAAAGCCGGGTTTGGAGATGAAGCGCATCAAGGGGTATTATCATCATGTGAATGACTTAGAATGGACGGATGGCGTCTGGGAAAAATCTGTTATCCGCAACTTTGGCGAAATGAAATTGAAGCAGGCTGACGATGCTCGCACTCTGCGTGGAGAGAATGGTTATGCTGCTATTGCTGAAGGATATGTGATGGTGCCAGAGGATGGTGTATATTACGTTTCTTCCCGTGCCGACCAGGTTTGGATTGACAGTAAGTTGCTTATCGACAACTCCAGCGAAGTGAAGAGTATTTCCCATCGTGACAACTGCGTAGCTTTGGCTAAGGGGTTACATCCTATCAAGTATGTCTTCATAGCCAATATTACTGGTGGCTGGCCTTCTTGGTGGAACGGACTCAACCTGCAGATGCGCAAGGATAATTCCAAGGAATTTGCGGATGTTGAAGATAGTCAACTGTTCCATTAAATATATAATAAGGTAAAACCTGTTTTTAAATCATAAATATTCATGAATATGAACAAAAGAAATTTCATGTTTCTTGCCCTACTGGGTGCCATGGTCCTTAATGGGCATGGCGAAGTAAGGGCGCAAGATGCCAACAGATGGCATAATGTAGATGTCAATCAGCAGAATCGTGCTCCTCGCCGTGCTGCGTTCTTTGCTTTCGAGAATCAGGATAAGGCTCAGGCTTTCGAGAAGAAAAATTCAGCCAACTACCTTTCGATGGAAGGCACTTGGAAATTTAATTTCGTCAAGGACTACAACAAGCGTCCTGTCAATTTCTTCGCTGCCAACTTTGATGATTCTCAATGGAAGGATTTTCCTGTACCGGGCTTGTTTGAACTGAATGGCTATGGCGATGCTACTTATAAGAATATCGGTTATGCCTGGGCTACCCAGTTTGACCCAGATCCTCCTTATATCAGCGAACTCAACAACTATACGGGTTCCTATCGCCACACCTTTGACCTGCCTAAGGACTGGAAGGGAAAGGATGTATATTTCCATGTAGGTTCTGCTACCAGCAATTTGACTCTCTGGGTGAATGGCAAGTATGTGGGATATAGCGAAGACAGCAAGGTGGCTGCAGAGTTTAATATCTCCAAATATCTGAAACCAGGCAAGAACCTCATTGCTATGCAGGTGATGCGCTGGTGTGATGGTTCTTATTTTGAGGATCAGGACTTCTGGCGTCTTACAGGAATTGCCCGTGAGGTATATCTCTATGCCCGTCCAAAAGTTCATGCAGCTGATATCCGTCTGGATGCAGGTTTGGAAAATCAATACCGGGATGGTGTCCTGAACTATCAGGTAGCCTTGAAGGGTGGTAAGACTGATGTTACTCTTACTTTGTGTGATAAGGATGGCAAGAAGATTGCTGAGGCTTCTGGTGTACAGGGTACTATTAAGGTGCCAGGGGTGAAGGCATGGACTGCAGAAACACCTTATTTATATAAGGCATTCATTACTTTGAAAAATAAGCAGGGTGTATCGGAGGTCATTCCTCAAAAGATAGGTTTCCGCAATGTGGAAATCAAGAATGCACAGCTCCTGGTCAATGGCAAGCCTGTCCTGATCAAGGGTGCTAACCGTCATGAAATAGATCCTGATGGTGGCTATGTGGTCAGCGTGGAGCGCATGATTCAGGATATTAAGATTATGAAGCAGTTGAATATCAATGCTGTTCGTACCTGTCATTATCCTGATGATCCTCGCTGGTATGACCTCTGTGATGAATATGGAATCTATGTGACTGCTGAGGCAAACCTTGAATCTCATGGTATGGGATATGGTGAGAAATCTCTCGCCAAGTTCCCTGAATATCTCCAGACTCATATCGAGCGTAACGAGGGTAATGTGAAGACTTTCATCAACCATCCTTCCATCATCGTATGGAGTTTGGGTAATGAGTGTGGCTATGGCATCAACTTCGAGAAAACCTATGACTGGGTGAAAGCCTATGATCAGACTCGTCCTGTGCAGTATGAGCGTGGTGGATATGACAGTAAGACAGATATTCATTGTCCGATGTACATCGACTACGAGGAGAGTGAGAAATATTGCAAGAGTGATGGCGTAAAACCTTATATCCAATGTGAGTATGCTCATGCGATGGGTAACTCAGAGGGCGGTTTCAAGGAGTACTGGGATCTGATTCGCAAATATCCTAAGTATCAGGGTGGATACATCTGGGACTTTGTAGATCAGGGTCTGCGTGACAAGAGTCCGATTACAGGCAAGGAAATCTTTACCTATGGGGGCGACTATGGGCGTTATCCGGCCAGTGACTACAACTTCAATTGCAATGGTATTATTGCTCCAGACCGCCGTTTGAATCCGCATGCCTACGAAATCCAGTATTGGCATCAGAATGTATGGATCAAGGATCTGGATGCCGTGAATGGTGCTTTTAATATCTATAATGAGAATTTCTTCAAGAATATTGACGACCTGCACCTTACTGCAACTATCTATGCCAATGGCGTGAAGTTATCTACTGTTGAGATTCCTGAGACTAAGGGTATTGCTCCTCAGACAACTAAAATGGTAAAGAGTGATGCTTTGAAGTATGCTATTGCTGAAGCAGAGACTGAACATGGTAAGGAGGAAATTACAGTCAATTTTGCCTTTGCCAGCGATGGTACAGAACCATTGGTAGAGAAAGGACAGGTAATGGCCCGCCAGCAGTTTGTCATCAATGAATATCAGTTTGATAAGGTAGATACTCCTATTGCGGCGACTTCTACTAAGATTTCTGGTAAGAAAGGGAAACTCCAGAGTACCAACAATATAGAGGTAGAAGAAACCAATAGCTATGTGAAGGTTTCTGCCAAGAGAATGTCGGTTACTATAGGCAAAAAGACGGGTTTGATAGACTATCTTGACGTGGACGGTGAGCCTATCTTGAAATTCCGCGAGAGCATGAAGCCTGAATTCTGGCGTGCTCCTACTGATAATGATTATGGTGCTTCTTTGCAGAAGGAGTTGAAGGTTTGGAAAAATCCTGTAATGAACTTGAAGTCATTCGACAAGAGTGAGATGAAGGATAGTGTTGTTTTGACGGCTACCTTTGAAATGCCTGAGGTGAAGGCTGAGTTGGTACTTCGTTATCGCATCAATGCGGTAGGTGAGGTCTCTGTTACCGAGAAGATGACCACGGATAAAGCGGCTAAGATAGCTGACTTGTTCCGATATGGTATGGTATTGGATTTGCCTGCATCATTCTCTAAGTTGGAGTATTATGGTCGTGGTCCGGAGGAGAATTATATCGACCGTCATTCTTCTACCTTTATTGGCAAATATGAGTCGGATGTAAAGGATGAGTATTATCCTTATATTCGTCCTCAGGAGAGTGGCAACCATACAGATATCCGTTATTTCTCCATCTTCAATCCTGCATCAGGCAAGGGTATTACTTTCGAGGGGTATGCTCCGATGGAGTGTAGTGCCATTCCTTATTCTATTGAGGATTTGGATTCTGGTGATGAAAAGGAGCATGCTTGGGGACAGCATAGCGGTGATTTGGTTGACAAGGGCTTGACACAGGTACATATCCAGCAACGCCAGTACGGCTTAGGTTGCATCGACAGCTGGATGACTAAGCCTATGGAGAAATACCGTATGCATTATGGCGACCGCGAATTCCGCTTCGTCATCAAGGCAAAGTAGTTTTATTTTCAAGAAGTCATATTTGTACGAGAATAGGTTTACAATGGGCGGCGCTTTCCTGCGGATTTGCAGGCGGCGCCGCTTTCCTACTTCTGTAAGTTTTGAACAAGCAGATTACTTCAACTTGCCCATGAGTATGAAGAACTTTGCCATAAGCATTGTTTATTTCTTTTTGCAATTTTTCTTTGTCAGTGTCTTTTCGTCAGATTTCAATCTTCGTTCTACTTTCTTGACATCTTCTCCTGCTGGGAGTTCTTCAGGTACGATACCACGTTGGAGCATCATATTGCGAACAGCCTTGTTGTTATCAACATGTTCTTGACAGATAGTTTGCTGACCATGTAAATCCTTTTGCTGAACGTTGACAGAAGTCATTTCTGCAGCAAAGTCTTTGGCTTTTATATTGAGAGTAGGAAGAAAATCGGCGAGAGGCCTGCTGTTGGGAGCACCCAATTTTCGTTTGAGAAGAGCCGTGTCGAGATTAAACAACGCCTTGTCGCCCAAGGAGCGAATGATGGCAAAGCCTTTGCTGTCCACACCTCTTTCATATAATACACCAGAGAGACGCTTTTCTGTTTCAGCAAGTTTTGCACGTGCTTGTACACGTTCGTATTCCTGCAAACGCTTTTGCACCAATTCTGCTCGGCGAGTTTGTACGGCAAAGTAGTTTTGGGCAAAAGAGATTTGTGGCTTGCGTGGGTCACCATTTTGTGCAATAAGGTAGCAAGCATAACGAGTCAGCATGTAGTCTTTGACTTCACGCTGAGCACCTTTAGCAAGAGGTATCATTTTCCCAACGCCGGGAAAATGATATTCTACAATTTCGCCAGCGTTGATACAAGCGTCTTTAGCTCGCTCGATGACTCCTTCAAATCTTTCCCATTTGGAATAACCCAACACTTGTGCAAGTTCTCTTGCACTCCAACATTCTACGCCTTCGTATTCGTTGGCAATAGCTTCGAATTGTTCAAACAATTCTTTAATTTCTTCTTCCTTCATATTATTTTGTTTAATATAATGTCTTACTCTTTTTGAAAAAACTCTCCGTTTAGTTCAGCTTGTTATACAGTTCATCATTAAATTCTTGGATATTTTTATCTGTCTTGAATTCTTTGCAGTTATTTCGCAAACAGTTTTCCGATGAGATTCAAGAGGTTAGAAACTGTTTCCTTGCTCTCCACAGGAATCTTGATAGAAGTCTCGCCTGTCTGTTCGTCTTTTTCTATTATAGAATCTACCAGTTGTGCTGTTGCCTCTGGTGATTTCAAAGTCTCTGCCAAACCAGAGAGGAAGGATACTCCTTGGGCAACTAAGTCTTTTGGCTCAGCTGGGCGATGAGTAATTGTAGTGACGGAATGTGGAGCAATGGAAGATATGTCTTTGGCTTTATCTGGTTCCGCTTTTACTTCTGGAGTATTTGCCTTGTTGTTCTTCTCTTTGCCTTCTTCGGTTATATCTTGATTAGTCCAGTCTTCCTTGTTTTCTATTTTTACTTCCTCCATGATGCCGCTTACGGCTTCCATCATCTTGGTGAATTTATCGTCGCTGATGAATATAGAGTCCTCGCCATCATCGAGTACACCCTCAAACATAGAGGTCTTGAAACGTAATTTACCAAGCATTTCTTCCTCAATAGAGTGGGGAGTCACGAGATTGATAACTTGAATATTATTCTGTTGACCAAGGCGATAGATGCGCCCTATGCGCTGTTCGAGAACGGCAGGGTTCCAAGGCAGGTCTATGTTGATAATGGTAGCGGCTGCCTGCAGATTCAAGCCTGTGCTGCCAGCATCTGTAGAAAGAAAAACTCGGCTTGACGGTTCATTCATGAAATTATCTACCAGGTTTTTGCGCTTTTCGGATGGCACGCCACCATGCAGATATTCAAAGCCTATTTCTTTTTTCTCCAGTTCCTTGGCGATGAGGCGGGTCATGCGTTCCCATTGACTGAATACCACAACCTTTTCACCTTCCTCGCTGATAATGTCGCTGATGATGTTCACGCATTCATCCACCTTGGTGTCGTATCTCGTCTTTTGGTCGAGGATATAACTGCTGTCACATACCATGCGCATCTGTGAGAGGAAGAGCAGGAGACGCTTGCGGTCTTTATCGGATAGGAAATGCATCCTGCGCCATTTCAGAACCAGGAGACGTACCTGGTTCTGCCACTCCTGATGCATCTCCATCTGCTCGTTGGTCATCGGAATGAAAAGGTTCTTGTCAGAACGCTCAGGCATCTGGAGTTTCACGTCTTTCTTGCGACGGCGGATGAGGATGTCGTTGAGTTTCTCGCCTATCTTGTTCAAGTTCTTGTATCCCAATACTTTGCCAGTTTCGTCGGTGATGATATGGTTTTCCTTGAAGATATAGTATGGGGCAAGACGGAAATTATCGACAAATTCCACGATGGAGTATAGTTCGTCAAGTTTATTCTCTAGAGGTGTACCCGATAGAATCACGGAGTAATCGGATTCTATCTTTCTTGCTGCACGGGAAATTTGGGTATTCCAATTTTTGAGGCGTTGCACCTCATCCATGATGAGCATGTCGGTTTGCAGACTGCCGAGTATCTTAATGTCGTTGGCGGCACTATTATAGGAGATAATCTTGTAAGGTTCTGGACGATTGTAGGCATCCTTTCTCTTGAGATGATTTCCCTCTATAACAAAGACCTCGGCATCAGTGAACTTTTTGATTTCACTGCGCCACTGGTATTTCAAGGAGGTAGGGCAGAGGATGAGTACAGAGCCGATGAGTCCTTCTTTTCTTAGAAGTTCGGCTGTTCCAATGGCTTGGATTGTCTTGCCGAGACCCATTTCGTCGGCAATGATAGCTTTTCCTGCCTTGGCTGCAAAGCGGATACCCTCCTTTTGGTAAGGATAGAGTTTAACTTTCAGAAGATTATCGAGTTTCTTGTCATCGTACGTCTTGACAATCTTCTCTCTTGTAGATTTCTCTCGTTTGTCGATGATAAAGTCAATGGCATCTTTATAGCATCTGAATGTATCGCTAATTTGGTGGGCTTGCTTTAAGAAAGATCCGATATGGGCATAGGCAGCTTTCTTTAGAACATGTTTTTCGTCGAAATAATCTTTGGCAAGTTTTTCGTATGCTTCCTTGTTTTCGCTTCCGATGCGAATCTTCACGCATCGTTCGTCTCTGTAAGATAGATAGACAGAGGTGTAAGGAGGAAGCTCACGATGTACATGTAAGCCTCGTTTTCCACTAAACCATTTCTTCACGGCTTCGAGATGCTTACATGTGCCAAGTTTTGAAGTTTTGAAATCCATACAAGAACAATAATTCCATTCGCTGTTGGCTCCACGATACACTACCTTGTACTCGTTATTTTTCTCTGGATTGCGAACGATATATTCGCCAGGGCAAAGTTCATCATCGACACAACTGATATTGAAGTGTTCTGTTTCTGTCACTTGTTTGCGAAGTTTGATTTGCCATTCTTCCAGAGTCATTTCTGCTGGTTTAACGATATGAGAAACCTTGACTTTTTTCTTTTTCTTTGTGGTTTTCTTTGTACTCGTTGCTGTATTCTTGGCATTCTTTTCAGTCTTGCCAGCTTTTGGGGTATTGTTCTTTGCCATTGTCTTATGCTTTATGTTATTTTATGCTTATAGCTTTGTATGTCGATTACTCCGTGTCGAATCTTTCTGCCTGTTTATGGTAGAATCTCGCAAGAGGGAGTTTCTTGCCTTCTTGTATTCCTGATTCTCCTGCTCATAGTAGTGAGCGTAATTGAAGAAAGGCTCACTGACCGCTTCGGTACTCTCTGCGGTAAATGTATGACCATAAGGGTCTGAAGCCTTGATTGTTATTCTGGCATTCGGATTCTTTGGGACATAATAATACAGATGGTTCATGAGCAGATAACTGTTGCCCTTGCTCACAAAACGATAGGATACTGATTCGCTGTATTTATGATGATAGCCAGCGGCAAAGGCATCCTGACCTTTGCTGCTGATGCGGTGCATCCGGTATTCTTTGCCATCTTCTATTGCCACAACCCGCCAGTGGGAGTCGGCGTTAAAGACATTGGCTACCAGTATATTCTTATCTTTATCTTTGGAAAGTCCCCAGTCCTCAGCATACGATTCGCCATTGAAGTCGGTCTGTGCTCTGAAGATGGTCATCTGTTTGTTCTTATCCCAGAATGTGCCCTTATAATAGCAATCGGTAAGGCGGGTACCAATGAACTGATAGACATAATAGCCGTTTGGTGTACCGCAGATATTTATGTTGGATTGCCAGATATTGCCACATGCTGCAGCATGACAATGCTCCATCACATCCTCGCCCTCATACCGGATTTCATGGTTGCAGGCGAAATGGGTGTGACCGCAAAAGAGTTCGTATCCTCCCTCAAACTGATGCAGAAGTGCCAGGAGTTGGGATAGGCGAGAGGAGGAATAATGTCCCTTCTCATTCTCTATGCCAAGAGGTTTGGCTTTGCCGAAAGGTACATTTCCGAAGGTGAAAGGAATATGGTAACAGAGTACAACCTTTTTGTCTTTGGGCGTGAGGGCGAGGTCCTGCTTGAGCCAGCGCATCTGTCGCTCTCGCAGTTCGCCTGGTGAATAATAGGCTTTCCCACGATAGAAGAAGCAGTTGTTGATGCACACAAAGTGCTCATCGCCACGGTCGAAAGAGTAGTCGGTAGGTCCGAAGTTTTCCTCCCACTTACGTCTGTAGAGTGCCTTTCCGTCCTGGTCGTGATTGCCGATGACGGAGAAGAGGCGCATCTTCGATGAGCCCAAAGCTTGGCGTATCTGTCTCTCCAGGTGGGCATTATATCCTCCGTAATACTGTACGTCATCGCCCATGCTGAGTCCATAGACAGGAGTCCCGGTAGGCAGACTCCTGATGGTCTGCTTGATATCTGCCATCGTCTGGGTGGTAAATCGTTCTACGTCGCTCTTCTTGATGGGGTTGTCGGTGGGCGAGGTATAATAAGGACTGTGGGCATTGGTAACCTGCGGGTCGCCGATGACAATCATCTTATAACTGATTTCTTTGCCGCCAGGTAGTCTTTTCAGGGTAAAATCATATATTTTCTTTTTCTTGGATACTGGCTGATAGAAGCAAGCCGTGCGATCTGTGGCAGAATGGGTAGGAACCTCACAGTCGGCAGGCACGCAGTAGTAGATGAAGCGGGCAAGACTGTCCCGTTTCATCTTGTATCTTCCGAACGAATCAGTCTTCACGCAGTTATATCCATCGCTTACGATGACGTTCGCCACACCTTTTCCGTCAGTATCTCTCAGGGTACCTATGATATTGAAGTCCTGCTTGATGACAGGTTTTATCTTCTTGATGGTATCTTTTGCCACGGTTATCTTCTTGCGGGTATCTGGTGCCTTGACAGCGGTAGGCTGAGGCTCCTTCTGATTACGCAGATGAAGAGTGACCCCGATTGCAATGAGCGTGCAGCAAACGAGGGATATGATAGCAATATATATCTGTTTTCTTTTCATGTAAGCAAAAGTACGCATTTCTTGTCGGATAACCCTTAGATTATCATTTAAAAATATATAAATGTTATCTTTTGGTAACATTTATATCTGCAAATAGTGAATATAGTATTTTTTTAACTAAAAGATGTCTTCTATAGAAGTCATATTTTGCCTGTTTTATGCTTCCTATATCGATTTTTTTGTTTATCTTTGCATCCATATAGCGTAGAAAGGAAGAAAATGGATAAAAACGTCATTAAGCAAATCATACTTTGGCAACAGGAGTTTGTTGGTAAAGTAAGACTCCAAAATAGGAGTGTCTCTTTTGATGAAAACGCCAATTATGTATAGGTAGAGGTGTAAGAAATGAGCAGAGCCTGCGTATGCTTGTAAGAAAATTGGCTGATAGTGTGATGCAGCCTACAGCCATCAAGAGATTACAGAATATTTTGCAAGGGAATGGAACAAAGATTACAAGGGAAACCATCAGTTCTTATCTTGACTATACGAATGAATCATATCTTACTTTTGGTATCAGTTGTTTTACAGACTCTATCTCTGATAGGGAAACAATCAAAAAGCATTATTTCTATGATAATGGTATCTTGAACCTCTTTCTCTTCCAACCAGAGACTAAGTTGTTGGAAAATATGGTGGCTATTCATCTGTATAAAAGGTATGGGGAGGACTTGTATTACTATAACAAAAACGTAGAAGTTGATTTTTATGTACCAAAGGAAGGACTTTTGGTTCAGGTTTCTTATCGTATGTTAGATGATACTACAAAGAATCGTGAGGTCGGTGCTTTGCAAAAGGTCGCAAAGTTTCTGAAAGCTAAAAAATGTATGATTCTCACTTATGATCAAGAAGAAACTATCACTTTGAAAGATTTAGAAATTGATGTAGAAGTTGTTCCTATCTATAAATATCTTTTGGACTGAGGCATCATTAGACAAAGAAATGTTTCTGTAAATAGAAGAGCCTTCCATAAGATCATAAGTTATATGAATTATGGAAGGCTCTTTAAGTTAATGAATAATGTTATTTGATGGCAATTTTTGTAGATTTTTTATCCTTTCCGTCAGATACTGTGATGATGTAAATGCCGGAAGGAAGTTGATAGTTTGCAATGGTATGCCACTCACCATCAGCAGTAGTTTTGCCAGAGGCAATGTTTGCTCCTGTGATGCTATTCATTCTGTAATTACATTCCTTGTCTGTACCATTGATGGCGATTTGTACATTATTTGTATTTCTTACATTAAACTGTAGGTCACTATTTGTGGTGTTTGTAATACCAATAATAGCAGTGGCAACAGGTGTTGTAAACTTCAATGTTTCGCCATATGTTGTACCTTTCGAAGTCTTGGCATAAGCGCGATAGTTGTAAGTTGTGTTTGGAGCGAGGTCTGTGATTTCTGCCTCCATACTTTGACCTGTAGCCTGTATTATCTGCTTGTCACCAGCAGCACGACTTGCTATTGCATTTTCTGCCCAATATTCGAAGCCTTGTTCTGTTATGTCGTCAGTTCCTTGCAAAGCAACTCCCTTAACCTTTGCTGACGTGCTTTGTACACTTGCTCTTGCGTAAGTATGTACTGTTGGTTCGAAATAACTGAAATCACTTGGATCAAATCCAATCCATTCACCATAGTACATAGTACCATCGCTTGCCTTATAGAAAGGACGAACCTTGTAATAAGAAGAGGTACTGAGGTTGTTGATTCTTCCTTCTAACATACCACCATAAACAACACCGCTTCCTGATTTTGATACCACAACGTCAGGGGCATCAGTCTTCCGCCATTCGAAGCCTACCTGCTCTTCTTCTTCACCAATATTCGTTTTCGCAGCTATTATAGCTGATGTCGGTGTAACGATATAAGGATTTTCTGTGATTAATTCTAGTTCATTAGTTTTGCAATTGGTAATGCTTTCACCAATGATTTTGTCTCCACAGTATAACGTTTGTCCTATGCTATACTCTTTGTTTGGCTTTAATCCTTTGAATAGATGTGTTTCTGCATTTGCTGTGAGTTTCTGTTTTTCGCCTCCGTATATGAAAATGAGGGCCTTAGTTATATTTATGTCTTTTGATAATGTAGGATAATTTGCTAAGACTGAAATACTATTGGCTTTTACTGTAGGTCTCAAATTGTAACATGGATATTTTGCTGTAGTATATTTTGTTTTTGGTTTATATAATGGACAATAGCCATCGTCTTCTTCGTAAGTAATTGTTATTACCGCATTGTCATAAGATGAGTTTGGCATTAATTTTTCTATTTTAATTATTGCTTGTCCATTTGTTATGCTATTATCAGCACTATATGGATTATACGATTCATCCATAACGTAGAACATGGCAGTTTTTGGAGTTGCAGTTTCATCACTACTTGTTTTTATTGAGGCAGTTAAGCTATTGTAAGAACTGCTTATGGAATAACTTGTGGATGGAGTTGGTAATTTAAATGAATAATATAAACTCTTTTCTTCTAAATTTTCATCTATGTACGAAATGGTAACAGTGGAACTACTTGTGCCATACATATTTAAAGGAAGTCCTTTGACGAAATAGGTGTTGTTCTTTTGTAATTCTACAGATTTTTCGTCAATGTTAATACCTTTTAGTGAATGCTCTTTCGTATAGTATTTGTTTTCGTATAAATTAAATTTAACTCCTTTAAGATATGTTTTCCTAAACTCTATCCAATAGGGGGTATCAATATTAATTATAGTTCCGCTAAAAGCGCGAGAGATATAATCTATTTGTGAGTAATGTGTGTAAATCTTACTATATGAGCTTAGTCCACTTAAAGCACTATACCAGTTTGTTATCTTGTCAGTTTCAATTATCAAACTAAGTTGGCAGCCCCCAAGAATCGACTTGCCAATTTTTTCAACAGAAGCTGGTATTTTAAGTTCTGACAAATATTGGCAATTCAAAAAGGCATTTGTTTCTATCTCTTTAATACTGTTAGGTATTGTCACTTTGGTTACTTTATCATAGCAAAAGGCTAAATATCCTATTTTAGTAACAGGATATTTTTTTCCACCATAATATATATAATCGGGGATTGTAATTTCTCCAGTATAGTCACCATTTTGAGGGCAAGTGACGTAAGCATAATCACTCTCTGAGGTTAAGTTGGTCCATATGTTGTAACAGATTCCATTTATCATTTTGTTTGTTATAAGTTCTGATGCAACATTATTTTGTGTATAACATAGCATAATGGCAATTAGCCCTATATATGTAAATAATCTTTTCATGCAAAATAAAAAATTGGCGTGCAACCGTTCGTGACTTGCTTACTACTAGGTTGCCGCCAAGCTACCTCCACTACAACAAGCACAGAACGGCTCACGCCAAATAGGCATGAACCTTCCATCTGCTTGTTCTCGTAGTGTGAATATTGGCGGCATTCAGTAGTTGAGAACAAGAGCTAAAAGCTCAATATTTTAATATCTCAAAAGTCGAAACGGAAATGCACATAGTTAATAAATATGAGGGCATGAAGTCCTCGATGATTCATTCTTGGGAGCGGATTCTCTAAGAATCGTTTCCTTAGGCATTCCTTGTTCTTTATTTCTGTTTCTTAATCCGTTGTATTTTAAAGTTAGACATTTTTGTGAATAAACTCTTAAGGCTATACTAAGCCTATCGGTTGCAAAGTTACTCATAATTTCTTTTGTAAGCAAGTTTTTTAGCTTAAAACTTCTTTAAGTTGGAGAAAAGTGTTATACATTAGTTTAATATGGCTCTGAAATGAGAAGTTATTTGCAAATTATCAAAAAAAGATAATTTGTTTTGGATAATTCGTTGAAAAGTCTTATCTTTGTGCCACAAAACAAAAGAAGAAGTAAAGCTATGACTGTAAATATCAACCCATTTGTTGTGACAGGAAAGATACCTGCTCCTTATTTCTGTGATCGAGTAGAGGAAGCTAAAGTGTTGAGCATGGCATTGCTCAACCAAATGAATGTAGTGATAACATCGCCACGAAGGATGGGAAAGACTTCTTTGGTCGATTTTGTTTTTGATAAGGAGGATGTACAGAAGGATTATTTCACGATTAGTGTAGATATTCTGCATACCACTTGTTTCAAGGAGTTTATTTATGTATTGGGTACTGCTGTTTATGAGAAAGTGGCTTCCAAGAGTGATAAGATGCGTAGGCTCTTTATGATGACTTTGCGCTCTCTTTCTGCTTCCTTTGGATATGATCCGATACAGAATACTCCGACTTTTGATGTGAAGTTGGGTGACATCAATATGCCAGAATATACTATCAAGGAAATTTTCGAATTTATCGAGCATGCAGATAAGCGTTGTTTGGTGGTGATAGATGAGTTCCAGCAAATAACCAAGTACCCGGAGAAGAACATTGAAGCGATACTTCGCTCTTATATCCAAAAACTGAGCAATGCTAATTTTGTTTTCGCAGGCAGTCAGCGTACCATATTAGAAGAAATGTTCCTTTCTTCTCGCCGTCCTTTTTTCCAAAGTGCCAAGTTGATACAGTTGGAAGCTATAGCCTTGCCTATTTATCAAGAGTTTGTTATTAAGCATTTTCAGGAGGGAGAAAAGAATATCATGCCTGAAGCTATAGAAAAAGTATATATGACATTCCGGGGTGTTACCCTCTATATGCAGCGCATTATGAAAGACGCATACGCTATGACTCCAGTGGGTGTAACTTGTGATATGGCTTTAGTGGATAGTTTGATAGATAGTTTTGTGACGGAAAATGATTACCGTATTCGAGAACTTTTGGCTTATATTTCTGAGCCTCAGAAAGAAGTGCTTTACGCCATACATGAAGAGGGGCAAGCCAAGAGCATCGTTTCTGCAGCTTTTACCAAAAAACATCGTTTGAAGTCGCCAAGTGCCACCCAGTCGGCTGCTCAAAAACTCTTGGAGGACGATATCCTGACGAGAAATGAAAAGGTATATAGTATAGCTGATCCTCTCTTGATTTTATGGTTGGATAAGAAGGTGTAGTTCAAAAAAATATTAAAAAAGAAGTGGTTCTTTTGTATTCTCTTTCTTTTTTCCTATTTTTGCAATTCTTGCATTACAAAATTTGGGAGAGAATATCCCCAAAGATAAACTTAAAAATAACGAAAGGAATAAATTATATAATGGCAAACGATAATAAAGGTCTTACGCCGATGATGCGGCAGTTTTTTGAGATGAAAGCGAAACATCCCGAAGCACTGTTGCTTTTCCGATGTGGTGACTTCTATGAAACTTATTGCGAGGATGCTATAGAGGCTTCCAAGGTGCTCGGTATTACCCTGACTCGTCGTAATAATGGCGGTTCGGCAGGTGGTGCTGAGATGGCTGGTTTCCCTCATCATGCACTCGATACTTATCTGCCTAAGTTGATACGTGCCGGCAAGCGTGTTGCCGTGTGCGACCAGCTGGAAGATCCAAAGAAGAAACGCTTGGAAATCAAGGGTAAGAAGGGGCTTAGCCAGATGGATAAGATGGTGAAGCGTGGCATTACGGAACTGGTGACTCCGGGTGTGGCGATGGGCGATAATGTCTTGAACTACAAGGAGAACAATTTCCTTGCTGCAGTCCATTTCGGAAAAGCTTCTTGTGGTGTAAGCTTCCTCGACATCTCTACGGGCGAATTCCTTACAGGGGAAGGTACTCCCGACTATGTGGAGAAGCTGATGGGCAACTTCCAGCCGAAAGAAGTGCTTTATGATCGTGCCATGAAACAGAAATTCGAACAGTGTTTCGGAACTAAATACTGTACATACGAATTGGACGACTGGGTTTTCACCGAACAGACTGCCCGACAGAAACTCCTCGGTCATTTCAAGACCAAATCCTTGAAGGGTTTTGGTGTAGAACATCTGAAGAACGGTATCATTGCCAGCGGAGCCATCATGCAGTATCTGGAGATTACCCAGCATACCCAAATCAATCATATTACAGCACTTTCCCGTATTGAGGAGGATAAGTTCGTGCGTATGGACCGCTTTACCATCCGCAGTCTCGAACTGGTGGCTCCGATGCAGGACGATGGTTCGTCGCTTCTGAATGTCATCGACCGCACCGTAACGGCAATGGGAGGCCGTATGCTCCGCCGCTGGCTTGTCTTTCCACTGAAAGATGTGCGTCCAATCAATGAACGACTCGACATCGTGGAATATTTCTTCAAGGAACCGGAGTTCAAGCAGTTGATAGATGATCAACTGCATCGTATCGGTGACCTGGAACGTATCATTTCCAAAGTGGCTGTGGGTAGAGTTTCGCCTCGTGAAGTTGTGCAATTGCAACATGCCTTGGAGGCTATCCAACCAATCAAGGTGGCTTGTCAACATGCCAAGAATGAAGCCTTGCAGCGAGTGGGTGAGCAACTCAATCTCTGTGAAACGCTGAAAGAACGGATAGCAAAGGAAATCCAGCCGGATCCTCCGCAGCTTATCAATAAGGGCGATGTTATCGCTGATGGCTACAATGCAGAATTGGACGATCTGCGTTCCATCAGCCGGCATGGTAAGGACTATCTGCTCAAAATACAGGAGCGTGAGATAGAGAAAACAGGTATTTCCAGCCTGAAAGTGGGTTATAATAATGTATTTGGCTATTATTTAGAGGTGCGCAATACCTTCAAAGACAAGGTGCCTAAAGACTGGATTCGCAAGCAGACGCTTGCTCAGGCAGAGCGATATATTACTCAGGAACTGAAGGAATATGAAGAGAAAATTCTCGGTGCCGATGAGAAAATTTTGATTCTCGAAGCCCAACTCTTCAATGAACTGATAGCTTCGATGCAAGAGTATATTCCTCAGATACAAATCAATGCCAACCTCATTGCCCGTATGGACTGTCTTCTTTCCTTCTCGAAGGCATCGGAAGAAAACCACTATGTGCGTCCTGTCATCGACGATTCTGAGGTGCTCGACATCAAGCAGGGACGCCATCCTGTGATAGAAACTCAGTTGCCTTTAGGTGAGCGATATGTGCCAAACGATGTGTTGCTCGATACTGAAAAGCAGCAGATTATGATGATTACGGGTCCTAATATGGCCGGTAAATCTGCGCTTTTAAGGCAGACGGCCTTGATAGTTCTGCTGGCACAGATAGGCTGTTTCGTACCAGCCGAGAGTGCAAGAGTAGGTCTGGTGGATAAGATATTCACCCGTGTGGGTGCCAGTGATAATATCTCGCTTGGTGAATCTACTTTTATGGTAGAGATGACTGAGGCTGCGAATATCCTGAATAATGTTTCTCCTCGTTCCCTGGTTCTCTTTGATGAGTTAGGACGTGGTACTTCTACTTATGATGGAATCTCAATAGCTTGGGCTATCGTGGAATACTTGCATCAGCACAAGAAGGCGCAAGCACGTACGCTCTTTGCTACCCACTATCACGAACTGAATGAGATGGAAAAGAACTTTCCTCGCATCAAGAATTTCAATGTAAGCGTGAAGGAGGTGGATGGCAAGGTTATCTTCCTGCGTAAGTTGGAACCGGGTGGAAGTGAGCACTCTTTTGGTATTCATGTGGCTGAAATAGCCGGTATGCCTCGTAGTATCGTAAATCGTGCCAATGTTATTCTGAAACAACTGGAGGATGACAATGCGGGTGTGGGTGCTGCCGGCAAACCTAATATGCAGCATTTGGATGAACCGAAGGATGGAGTACAACTCAGTTTCTTCCAGCTTGATGATCCGGTTTTGAGTCAGATACGCGATGAGATATTGGGTTTGGACATCAATAATCTCACACCGGTAGAGGCTTTGAACAAACTCAATGAAATCAAGAAGATTTTGATGGGAAGATAAGAAGTAGATAATGATGAATTGAAAATAAAAACTCTCCCTTGTTCAGGATTGGATTCCTGCAAGGGAGAGTTTCTTATTTTATAGAAAAACAGTTCTAACTGTATGGTTAAAACTGAAAATGGTTCCTATATGCTACTGCATTGACAAAGTAAGTATTACAGCCTCGACAAAGTAAATACTACTATCCGCAATGACATAACAAGCCCAAACAAGTCCTATTTTTCTTGTTTCTCTTCCTGAGCCTTTGCTCTCTTAAAGCTGGAGGCGATGCTCCAAACTCCCAGAAGAATGAGTGGAATACTCAATATCTGTCCCATATCCATAGGAAGTCCAGCCTCGAATGCCACCTGAATCTCCTTCGTATATTCGATGAAGAAACGGAAGGAGAAGATGAGGGTGAGACAGAGACCGAAATATAAGCCAGTACCCACACTCTTAGGACCTTTCTTCTTATAGATGAAGAGAATGAGCAAGAAGATAATGAGGTAAGCGATGGCCTCGTAGAGCTGTCCAGGATGGCGAGGGTATTGATCTTCACGAACAAAGATGAATGCCCAAGGCACATCAGTCACCTTGCCGATAATCTCTGAATTCATCAGATTACCCAGACGGATAAACATGGCTGCAATACCGGAGACAATACCCATATTGTCGAGCACAACCCAGCCCTTTACCTTCATGTTGCGGCAGTAGAGCCAGATGGCAACAAACATTCCAAATACACCACCATGACTGGCCAGTCCTTCATATCCTGTAAGTTTCCAACTGCCATCCGGCATGTGGTGCATAGGTATCAGCATCTCGATGAAGTGATCCCATTGCGTAAGGAAATACTCAGGCTGGTAGAAGAGGCAATGACCGAGACGTGCACCTACCAGAATACCGAAGAAGATATAAAGGAAGAGAGGCTCAAACTTGTCATCGCCCAATTTCTGCTGCTTGTAGAGTCGCTGCATGAGCAGATAACCCAATAGTAAACCGATAAGCCAGCAAGTGGAGTAATATCGGATGGTCAAAGGACCCAGATGCGCAAGAATGGGATCTGGATCCCAAACGATATAATTAAGCAGGTTTATCATAATTAAATATTAAAACGGAAGTGCATGATGTCGCCATCCTGAACGACATATTCCTTACCCTCGATACCGAGTTTACCTGCCTCGCGGACAGCAGCCTCAGAACCATACTGGATATAATCGTCGTACTTGATGACCTCAGCACGGATAAATCCTTTTTCAAAGTCGGTATGGATGACGCCAGCACACTGAGGAGCCTTCCAGCCCTTGTGGTAAGTCCATGCCTTTACCTCCATCTCACCAGCAGTGATGAATGTCTCAAGGTTCAGGAGAGCGTATGCCTTCTTGATGAGGCGGTTAACACCACTTTCCTCCAATCCGAGTTCTTCGAGGAACATCTGCTTGTCTTCGTAGGTTTCGAGAGATGCAATGTCTTCCTCTGTCTTCGCAGCGATAACCATGCACTCAGCACCTTCTTCCTTAGCGATTTCCTCTACCTTCTTGCTGTATTTATTTCCGCTCTTGGCAGAAGCTTCATCTACGTTGGCTACGTAGAGTACTGGTTTCGTAGTGAGGAGGAAGAGATCGTGAGCTACCTTCTGCTCTTCTTTGCTTTCGAAAGTAACGCCACGTGCGTTCTTGCCTTGCTCCAACTCTGCTTTGTAAGCCTCTAAAACGGTAACCATCACTTTAGCGTCCTTGTTGCCTGCAGCAGCTGTCTTCTGCTGCTTGGCGAGCTGGGATTCGATAGTCTCCAAGTCCTTGAGCTGCAACTCTGTATCGATAACGCTCTTGTCCTCCAATGGGTCAACTTTAGCGCCACCCTCACGTACGATATTGTCATCGTCGAAGCAACGGATTACGTGGATGATTGCATCGCACTCACGAATATTTCCCAAGAATTTATTTCCAAGACCTTCGCCCTTGCTGGCACCCTTAACAAGACCTGCGATATCTACGATTTCGCAAGTAGCTGGGACGATGCGTCCTGGGTGAACAATCTCTGCCAATTTGTTGAGTCGCTCATCTGGTACGGTGATGACGCCCAAATTTGGTTCGATAGTACAGAAAGGGAAGTTAGCTGCCTGTGCTTTTGCACTAGACAGACAGTTAAACAATGTAGATTTTCCCACGTTAGGAAGACCTACAATACCACATTTTAATGCCATTTTATTTTTAAACGTTTAAATATTTGGGTGCAAAGGTACGTTAAATCGAATAAAATACAAAATAATTCGTGGTAAATAAACTAAAAAAGGCATTCACGATGCTGGTGAATGCCTTTCTGATGATTACTTTGAGCAGTTTTTATTATTTTACGACCACTTTTTTACCGTTGATGATATAAATTCCCTGTTTAGGAGTTGAAACACAATGTTCCTGAAGGTTGAAGACTACGTTTTTGGTTTTGACGTCGCCAGCAATCTGGCTAATGCCATCGGTGTCGGTGCGCATAGCTGTAGCTGATACTTCCTTAGTTACTGAATTGAAGGTGAAAGTAAGGTCGTAGATTCCGTCTGCTGCGATATAAATGGAGGCATTACCTTCTGGGGCATTATCATCACCATAGTTCTCAGCCCAACTGTGGTTAGCACAGATCTTATATTTATAACCGCCTTGAGCAATGGTCAGATTGGTCTTGGTCAGAATGTAGGTGACGTTATCTTCCTGTTTGATCATATCGTTTCCTGTTGCTTTCGGATCCCATTCTACTCCGAGAATTGTGCCAAATCCAGCTACAGTCCATGTCTTTTCACCAATGACAGCATCACCTGTCTTTTTGGTGATTACCCCGACTTCGTAGTTGGTTTCATTAAACTGGATAGTGACGTTATAGGTACCTGTCTCTTCTACCATAAAGACATAGTTGGCGTTGGTTTGAGGGTACGATTCTGCCCAATTATGATTCTTCAGAACTTTAAGTTCGTATTTCACATTTTTTTCAAGAATGCAGTCGGTTTTGGTGAGCTCCCAGATGCCATTTCCTAAAGGAGTCAGATCATTGCGGGTATCCTTTTCGTCCCAATGAGAACCGAAGAGTGTACTGGAACCTGCTGCAGTCCAGACATCTTGTGCCTGCAGGGGGTTAGGGTTGCGATACAAAGCATGATAAGGGTAAAGATTGTTCTTCTCATAATTGATGTAATTTAAATGTTAATAATTAAAATTGTATGCTTAATACGCATTTCTGTTTAAACGCGTTTTTATGATTTATAATTAGGTTTTTGATTATTATCAGGCGCAAATATACGAATTATTTCAATATGTTCCAAGGTTTTTAGAGAAAAGTTGCTTGATGAAATGGATAAAAAAGCAGGAGGGTATGTCTAAAGTATATAGACACACCCTCCTGGATAATAATATTCTTTAGATTTCCCCTTTCCACAGACCATGAAGGTTGCAGTATTCGCGAGCCACAACATCCTTGGCTTCTGCGTTGGTCAAGAAGATAGCTTCAGGCTTTTCGCCTGGCTTTAACTCGTGACGAAGCACATCTGTAGGGGTGAGCAACTCTATCCACTGGATGTAATGCTCTGGAAGCATCGGATGTTCTACGCTTCCTACCGTTACACGATATCCGCCCTCGATAGGTTCTATCACAGGCACATGTTTCTCCTTGGCACCATCACTGGTATTTTCCTTCATGAGCTTCATTGGCTCGCCGCAGCAACTGAGCACGGCTCCTGGGTTTACTACTTCTACCACGTTGCCGCAAATCTGGCAGCGGTAGATTTCTCTAATCTTAGTCATAATGATTCCTCCTTAATATTAATTGATGACCAAATTGAATGATAAAAAGCTAACCGGGACAGGATGATAGGATTCTGTCCGGTCTGGATATTCAGGTTTATTCCTCAACAGGACTAAACTCGTCTTTTCCTACTCCGCAAAGTGGGCAAACCCAATCATCTGGAATATCTTCAAATGCTGTACCTGGAGCGATACCGCCCTCTGGATCACCTACTTCTGGGTCATAAACCCAGCCACAAACATCACATACATATTTTTTCATAATGCTTTTGTTTTTGATGTAAATACTGTTAGTTAATTCACTCACTATCAGTAGAATATATTCTAACTGGTAGATTATGCAAAGATACGTTTTATTTCAATAACTTCCAAATTTTTTAAGGCAAATGATGTTAAAAGCATGAGTTTGATAGCATATTTACTCAATTTGTCTTATTCTTCCTTGCTGTCAGCTACGATTTGTGGACCGCGTACCTTGACCTTAATGACCTGATTAACCATTAGTATAGGTTAATAATCACAAAAAGTTACCCTAAGGTAAGTTACCTTTGGGTAACTTTTTGTATATTTGCAGGTGGTAAGAATTAAATAAAGCTGGTAAAACGAATTTAATTAGAAGAATATGGCAGTGTTTCAATCTCCTTTTCAGTTTGGTACTTTGGCTACCGAAGAGAATTTTATCGACCGAACGGAAGACAGGGCTTTGCTCAAGCAACTCCTGGCTTCCCATATCAACGTGATGCTCATTTCTCCACGTCGATGGGGAAAATCGTCGCTTGTCAAGAAGGCAATGACGGAACTGAGTGCGGAAGACAAGGAGGTGAGAATCTGCTATATAGATGCTTTCAGTATCGGCTCGGAAGCAGAATTCTATCGCACTTTTGCCAGTCAGGTCATAGCCTGCGCTTCTTCCAAGATAGAACGTTGGATAGAGGATGCCAAGAAATTCTTGACGGGTGTAGTTCCACAGATAGTGGTTAACGATCAGATTACGGATTTTGTGGCTTTCGACCTGAAGTTTGTGCCGCAAGAAAGAGATAAGATGGCGATTCTCCAATTGCCAGAGTTGCTGGCGAAGGAAAAGGAAATCAGGATTATCGTGTGCATTGATGAATTCCAGCAGTTGGCTAATCTCCCGGAATATAAGGATATGGAGGGCAAGATGCGCTCTGTATGGCAACAGCAGCAGTTGACCTCTTATTGCCTTTATGGCAGCAAGCGTAATATGATGCTCAACATCTTCAACAATTCCAACAGTCCGTTCTATCGTTTCGGACAGGTCATCTTCATGCAGAAGATAGCCAAGGAGCATTGGATTCCTTTTATCTTATCATCTTTTGAGAAGACCGGCAAGCGAATTTCAGAATCTTTTGCCAGCAGGATTTGCGATGTGGTGGAGTGTCATTCCTGGTATCTGCAGCAGTTGTGCTATTTTATTTGGAGCTTTACGGTTTCTGAGGTGACGGAAGAAGTGTTTTCTCTCGGTCTCAAGCAGGTATTGAACATCAATACCCCGATGTTTCAGAACGATACGGAAAATCTCAGTTCTACCCAGATAGAGATGCTCAAGGCGATAGCTGATGGCGAGCAGCATTTCTCATCACAAGCAGTGAAGCAGGTGTATAACTTGGGTAATCCCAATACGATAGTTAAGAACAAGAAGATTCTTCAGAACAAGGATGTCATAGAGAAGCAGAAAGCTGATTTTGTATTTGTTGATCCGATTTATCGTCTGTGGTTTAAGGAAGAGTATTGCTAAAAGGCAGAAAAGGTTCTTTGTGTCACCAGTGTCATCTGTCATTCCTAAGTAAGTTACTTAGCCGTCATAAGCAAGTCTCTTTTACCATTTGAATTAATCATCTTTCTGAGCTAATTATCAGAAAAAGAAAGAAAATCCGTGAGAAACAGTGAATAACCGTGAGAAACCGTGAATGGCGGATTCTCAGGGTTGTATCTTTGCATTGTGATTCAGAAAGGACTACAGGCAATGCGCAGCGCTACTTAATTTTGTTCAGATGAAAGTTCTGCTTTTTTTTCTAATTTTATAGAGACATTATGTTGTAGTTTCTTTATTTTTTCGTACTTTTGCAAAATAAAAGAGAGGAATGAAAGAAAAGGTCATATTTTTATTGTTAATCATCATGCTTCTTGCATCTTGTGCAGGAAACAGGAAGTATGATGATCTGATGCAACGGGTAGATAGCATCATGAATGTTAATGACGACTCCGCGAAGGTTGCCATCCGGATGCTTGATGGTGTAAAGCCCCAGCTGCCAGAGTTTTCCAAATCGCAAAAGATGCGCTATGAGTTGTTGCGTCATAAGGCGATGAACAAGGCTTGCATCACGTTCACATCTGATAGCGTGATGAAGGAAGTGGTGGATTATTATGACCATCATGGTTCGGCTAACGAGCGTATGCTTGCCAACTATGTCTTGGGCTGCGTGTACCGGGATATGCATGAGGCACCAATGGCATTGGAGTATTATAATAAAGCGACGGAGCAAGCCGATACCACTGCCGCAGATTGTGACTATGGCACGCTTTACAGGGTATATAGCCAGATGGGTTTTCTCTTTAGTAAGCAATATTTACCTTATCAAGAGTTGAATGCTTTTGGTAAGGCGGAGAAGTATGCCTATTTGGCAAAAGATACATTGAATGCAATTATTAATTACCAAAATAAGGGAGAAGCTTATGATTTTTTAGGAAAAAAAGATTCGGCTATTGCTATAAATTTACAGGCAGCGAAGTTGTTTAAAAAACATGGCAACGATTATGCAGCAGCCATTGCTTTTGGATGTAATTACAAATATTATATTGAAAAGAAAGATTTTATTAATGCAAAGAAAGCTTTTGAGGCTTACAACTCTACAGGATATGAAGGCAATTCTAATTATGAAGATGCCAAAGCTTACGTGTTGTGTCTAAAAGGAACATACTATATGTTTACTGGTCAGTTAGATTCTGCTTGTTATATTTTACAGCAGAGTCTTAAGTTTTGCAAGTCATTTAGCAATAAAGCTGCAACAACAAAAGCATTGGCTCATTATTATGCAAAAGTTAACCAACCATCCTTGGCTATGAAGTATGCTTTGCAAAGTTCTGAGTATAATGACTCTGACTTGATAGAAGTTAGAAAAACTCAGTTACAGCAAGTTCAAGCCATGTACGATTATGGTAGAAATCAAGAAATAGCAAGAATGGCTGAGCAGAAAGCGAAACGAAGTACACAAATGAACTATATGATTGTTTTTGCTTGCGTCATTTTGTTCTTATTCCTTTCTTATATTTATAGAAAGCAGCTAGCTCTCAAGAAAAAGAGAATAGCAGCTTCAAAGCTGGTGTATGAGGACAGCTTGCTTAAACTTAAAAGGTTACAGGAAGAAAAAGCTCAACTTGTAGCAGAAAACGATAAAAAACTAACTCAAATTATAACAGAGAAAGAAAATGCAATCAGTAAATTAGAGGCTGAGATACATAATATACAAAACAAATACTCATTATCTTCGATGTCCGATACAGATTTAATTTTAAAAGATTCTTCCATTTACAAAAAAAATAAATGTATAGAAATGCATCCTAAGGAAGAAATGTATGAGGAGGATTGGAGGAAATTAGCTGATACGATAGAGGAAGTAATTCCTAACTTTATTCCAATGTTGAAGAATCAAGTCAGCTATAGAGATTATAGAATCTGCTTACTGATTAGACTTGGAATCTCTGCATCATTAATGGCAAGATTGTTAAATCTATCTGATGCAGCAATCTCAAAAAGCAGGAAAACGATGTTGAAAAAAATATGTGATAAGGAAGGTAAACCTAAGGAATTTGATGAATATGTTCTACATATCCAATAATTTTCGGCATGGTAAAATTTAGGTAAAATACTCACTAACTGCTTCTTTTAGAGAGTCTTTTGTGCATGGTAAAAAATAGGTAAAATTTAAATTGATAATTTTCTTGCGTATTCTATGGTAATTTTATATTTTTGCGGCAAAATTAAAAGCAAACAATAATTAAATTTGTTGAGATTATTATCAAACCTAATTATTTATGGGGGGGCATTACTTTTATGCCCTGCTCATTCTAGAGCCGAGCCTTATACATTATTGTATAGCTTGGTTCCTCCTGCTCAAGGTTTTTTCAAAGGTAGTCGAGCACCCAAGCAACCTTTGGTTGTGGATTTGGTGGGGCACACATTGACCTTGCCGCGTCAAGTAATAGGTTACACGCTCACACTTGAAAATGAGAAAGGGGAAGTCTATACCTATAATCTAATGGGTACAACTCTCCAACTTCCTCAAGATTTGAGTGGTGAGTACGAGATTACAATTTTCTATGGAAATTGTAAATATCAAGGGATAATTGAATTTAATTAAACATATAAACTTTTAAATGCAATGAAGAAAATTTTTGGATTTATATTGCTGTTGATTTCTGTAGTCATGAGTTCATGTGATACACAGACAAATGGCTTGTCAACTGAAAATATGAAGGTTAGTGACATGAATTTTGTTGGTAACCTACATAATGTGGCAATGACATATACTAAAGATAATTTTGATCTAATCGATTTTGGCGATACTCTGAGTAATATAGGCAAGGCAAAGAAAATTCTAGAATTTGATAAAAATGGGTTAAGCCAAAAGTATCCACAGTATAAGTCCTTAGAAAACTCTAACCAATATGCCCAATTTATGTTTGCAGAAAAATTCGGTAAATATTTATTATCCAATATAAAAAACTCTCGTGTAAATGAGTTAGACATTTTAGAGAGTCTTAGCGAGGGAAAGGATATAGAAACTTTAGATTTGGATAGTATGCCTAGTCTTGACCAATTTTTAACTCTTTATAAACAAGAAGGTGTATATTCTGAAAAGACATTATCTTTTATGGATAGAATTATTGCCCTTTTGAGAGCTAGCTTGGAAGGGATGGTTTCTGATGAGAATTTTATTAATGGTATAAATTCTATATCAGAGGAGTTTGATAAAGCTGGTTATGAAAAAGACTCAGTTGAAGGTGCGGCTATTGCTTCTATGTTATCCATAGCTAAATCATCCTATGAATGGTGGTATCAGAATCCTGATTATGCTGATTCTGAAAATCAAGGGAAACTCCCTCAAGTTGTTGCTATGGATCTAGGAGGAGCTTGTGCGGGAGTCATATTTCATGCTTTTCAGAATTGGAATAATAGATTGACTTGGGGAGGAGTTGGTCGTGCAGCTTTATGGGGAGCTATTAGTGGTTCAACCGGATTAGGTGGAAGAATCGGAAGATTATTTAGATAGATAATTATGTTAAAGTATATACTGGTTTCATTAACTGTAAATCTAGTTCTATCATGTTTATTTGTGGGGTTATTAAATCTCATAGGATTTTTGGATCGAGCTGATTTTCAAGAATGCTTTTCTATAATGTTTATAATAATGACAATTAGGAGTGGTTTTGATTATTATTTCAATAAAAAAAAAGAAGGATAGGTACAAAGCCTATCCTCCTTTATCTAATTACATATGCAAACTTATTTTGTAGTTGTGAACAAGAAACTCCTATTTTAATACAAAAAGATAAGACTATTATATTTTATGTTGTTGCAGACAATGATTTATATAACTCTTCTATAGAGTTTATGAAGCAATTTGAAGATTTTCCTGATGCGGAGAATGTTAATTTATTATTTGTTTGGGCTACACCTGATGAAATGAAACTATTTAGATTGGAGCAGGATGGATTGATATGCATAAAGGAGTATGGAAAAATCAATCCTCTCAATTCTGAAACAATGTCTTGTATCATATCAAATTTAAGGCATAGTTTCCCTTCAAAAGAAACTGGGCTAATTTTATGGTCTCATGCTTTAGGTTGGTTGCCAAATGATTTCCTTTCTTCTCGAAGTTTTGGGCTTGCTAATGGTAAAACAATGAGTATTCCACAGTTAGCGATGTCGTTGAAAGACAGTTTCAATTATATTATTTTTGATGCTTGCTATATGGCCAATATTGAAGTTGTGGCTTATTTTCAACAAAAGTGTCATTATTTGTTAGCTTCTCCTATAATTGTACCAACAGATGGTATAATTGATAGTGTTAGCATCAAAACTTTGGTTTCTAGTTTGCCATTAAAGGAGCGTTTAATAGAAGTTGGACGTCATTATCTTCATAAATATGAAGAGAGAGAATGTAAAAATCATATTTCTATTAGTCTTATTGATTTGAGCCAATATTCAAATGTAAGAAAGTTATGCAGAGAGATACCTCGTCTTGAAATTAATGAAACGAATTTATTTGTATATAAGTTTCGGTATATAGATATTTTCTTTGACTGGGTGACTTTAATGAAGAGTGCGAAAATTGATACATCACACATTAATGACTTTATTGTATTTCATGGCAATTCTGAACAGGAGGAAAGAGATTATGGCTTATCTGTCTTTGTGCCAACTTCGTCAAATGTTGATTACCAATATGCTTATAAGCAAACTGTTTGGAATACAGAAGTTAATTGGTTGGACAAGTTTAAGTGATAGCTATGTTGATGCTGATGTGATAAACCAAAGGGGCATCTTATTTTTATGCTCCCTTTGGCTTTTTCTTGAAAATTCTATGAGTTTTCTGACATTAGTAAGATTACTCATCATTATCCTTATTGTTGTCGGCTACGATTTGCGGACCTCTTACCTTGTCCTTCAATCCCAGGCCTTTCTTGATTTCGATGTTCACGCCATCGCTCAAACCTGTGGTTACTTGTCGGCGCTCGTAAGTCTTCTTGTCACCGCTGCCTTTTACCACATATACAAAGGTGGAGTCGCCACTAAACTCGATGGCGCTCTCTGGCACGGTGAGCACATGCATCGCCTTCGCCAATACAATCTCGGCATTGGCACTATAGCCTGAGCGAATTTTACCGCCTTTCACCGAGCGCACGGCTGCCTTTACCTCAAACTGGTTGGCACCATTATTCTCTACAGCCTTTGGAGAAATATACTCCAGGTCGGCATCAAACTTCAAATCCTGCATCGCTCCGATGGTAATCTTCATCGGCATTCCCACTACCAGATTGCCGACCTCGGTCTCATCGATGTTGCCACGGAAGATGAGGTCGTTCATGTTTGCCACACTGGCGATGGTGGTTCCATCATTAAAGGTGTTGGCAAGAATCACGGAGTTACCTACTTTGACAGGAATATCGAGGATAATTCCCGAAATGGTAGAACGGATGAGGGTGGAAGAGGCGCTGGCGTTGCTCTTGGAAACACCATCACGAACTACTTCGAGCGCATCCAGGGCGGCAACCTTCTCCTCCTTTGCCTGCTGCAACGACTGCTTCACCTTGTCAAACTCATCGGCGCTGACCAGCTGCTTCTTGTAGAGCTGTTCCTCGCGACCATAGTTTACCTGTGCCTGCTTCAGGTTAATTTCGGCAAGGCGCACACGAGCCTGCGCCGAACTGAGCTGTCCCATATCCGGAATCACCTTTACCTTGGCGATTACCTCGCCTGCCTGCACGAAATCGCCTGCCTGCTTGCAGATTTCGGTGATGATACCGCTGATCTGAGGCTTAACGTTCACCTCGTTGCGAGGCTCTATCTTACCCGTAATCACTGTGGTCTTCAACACATCGCCCATCTTTGGGGTAAACTCGGTATATTCCACAGGCTTAGGCTGTGATTTCTCATAAAGGAACACGAAGGTTCCGATGAAAATCAAGGCGACTATCGCCGCAACTATCAACTTTGAATACTTTTTCATATCTTTTATATCTTATTTTTCTTTTATTCGTCTCTCATTGCATCTACCGGCTTGATGCTCATGGCTCGCCAGGCTGGGGCAAGTCCGGCTAGGCCGCCAAGGATGCAGATGAGGATGGCTGAAGAGATGGCTGTCCAGAAATCTACCTGGAAGTGGGCGGTGAGAATGCCATCCGTGGTGTTCGCCATCTCCAGCATCTGCAGGATGGCTACTCCGAAGATGATGCCGCTCATGCCTGCCACCAGGGTGAGGAGAATACTCTCTGAGATGATTTGCGAGAGAATCATCTTCGGTGTGGCACCGATGGCTCGGCGAATGCCTATCTCGGTGGTTCGCTCCTTCACCGTTACCATCATGATGTTGGAAACTCCGATGGCGCCGGCGAGAAGGGTGCCGATACCTACCAGCCAGATGAGGAAGTTGACGCCCTTAAACAGATTGTCGAGCATCTGGAAGAGTACTTCGGTATTGAACACCATGATTCCCTTTTCATCTGAAGGGTCGATGTTGTGAGCCCTGGCTATGGTTTCACGCATTCGCTGGGCGATACTGCTCATCACCACGCCCGGCTTACCGGTGGTGGCGATGATGTCGATGGCGGTTCCGCGGTTGTAGGCGGTGCGGAGCACGGTTTGCGGAATGGTGATGGTTTCGTCGGCTCTACCGCCAAAGTTCACGCCATTTCCCGAGCGGTAATCCACACCTACCACTGTGTAATAGGTGGAATCCACTCGCACGCTCTTGCCGCACGGGTCACCGCCGCCGGGGAAGAGGGTCTTGTAAATCTGTTTGCCGATGACGCAAACCTTGCGCTGGCGGCGCACATCCATCTCGTTGATGTATCTGCCGTAAAACATTTTAGGTGCGGAAACCTGGGCGTAGTCGGGATTCACGCCCTGGGTGCTGCCGCTGAATTTCTTGTCGCCAAACACCACCGACTTGTTGCCGCCGAAGAGCAGCGGGGTAATGACATCGAGTTCGGGCACCCTATGGCGCAGTCGCTCCAGGTCTTTCTCTTCCATCTGCCAGGAGCGCCCCTTGTTGAATCCCTTGTAGGGCTTGGTGGTGTTCTGTGCCCAGATGATGGCGGTGTTGGTGGCAAAGCCTGTGAAGTTGTTCTGCAGTATCTCCTTCAGTCCCTGTCCGCCACCCATCAGGGCGATGAGCATAAACACGCCCCAGAACACGCCGAAGCCCGTGAGCAGACTGCGGCTTTTGTTCCTCGTGATGGTATCGAGAATCTCTTTATATGTATCTAAATCTAATCGCATAATAATAATTTATAGTTTACTCTGCTCTCAGCGCCTCTATCGGTCGGATTCTTGCAGCCTTGATGGCTGGGATGAGTCCGGCGATGGTGCCTGCGATGACGATGGCGATGGTAGCACCGATGCAGGTGCCGAGGCCCACCGTAGGATTCACAAACATAGCGGCTTTAAACAGTCCGGTATCTACGGTGGTGTGGCCGATGGTTGCGTCCATGATTTCGTTTGCCGCCACGCCGCATACCATTCCGATGTAGCCGAAGAACGAGGTGATGATGATGCTCTCGGTGATGATGAGCTTCAGTATCGACCAAGGTTTGGCTCCGATGGCTTTTCTTACACCAAACTCTCGGGTTCGCTCCTTCACGGTGATGAGCATGATGTTGCTTACGCCCACAATGCCGCTCAGCAGGGTGAACAGACCTACTATCCAGAGTGCCGTCTGCATGATGGCGATTCCCTGGTTCATCTGGATGTTGTCCATGTATCGGTTCCAGAGCCAGATGGTGCGGTCGTCATCAGGTGCAGCCTGATGGTTGTTGTTGATGCTGGCACGATAGTTCTTCTCAAACTGCTCGTTATCTTCCTGGGTCTTCAGGTTCTTGATGGTGAACTCCAGACTTCCTGCATCATCGCCCTTGGCATAGATGGTCTTTATGGTGGAGTAGGCGATGAAGGCATCGGTATTGTTGCGCGATTCATCATCCTTGTAGATTCCCACCACCTGGAAGTTGAGGTTGCTGATTTTTACGTTCTTGCCCACCAGCGAGCGATAGTCTTTGCAGAGTTCCTTGGCCTGGCTTCGGCTCAGCACCACATTCTTGCGCTGCTCCTTCATATCGATTTCGTTGATGAATCGTCCGTCAATCAGCTCCGTCTTGTCGATTTTGGGATGTGTAGGAGCCACACCCACCAATGACTGGCTTGCCACATAATTATCGTCGTAGTTGATGTTCACGTTATTCTGTTCCAATCTTCCACCCACATCATCCACGTACTGGCCGTAGGTCTGGTTGCTGATGAGGATGTCCCTGTCGTTGAGCGTGATGCTTCTGCCTTCCTTCAGTCCCTTGTAAGCCTTGGAGGTTTCGCCCGGGTATACTCGCATGGAGTTGGCAAGGAATCGGGTGCTTTGCTGCAACTGGGCATTAATCAGTCCGTTGCCGGCGCCCAGCAGGAATATCAGCATGAAGATTCCCCAGGCAACGGCAAATCCCGTGAGCGAAGTGCGGAGCTTGTTGCGCTTCGACGTGCTCCATACCTCTGAGAGGAGTGAAGAGTGTAGAGTGAAGAGTGAAGAATTCATATGCATTGTTTATTGTTTGAAAAATTAATAACTCCGAAGAGATGACAGAGAAAGACAATTGGATTCTTCACTCCTCACTCTTCGTTCTTCACTTATTTCACGTAGTCTTTCGATACGAGATGATGGTCTCTGTTGTCTTCGATGCTTCCGATGAGTCCGTCCTTGATATGGATAACCTTATCGGTCTCGTTGGCAACACCGCTTTCGTGGGTTACCACCACGATAGTCATTTCCTCTTTCTGGTGCAGTTCCTTCAGCAGGTCCATCACTTCCACGCTCGTTTTGGAGTCGAGGGCTCCGGTAGGCTCATCGGCAAGGATGATTTCGGGTTTGGTGATGAGGGCACGAGCGATGGCTACACGCTGCTTCTGTCCTCCCGACATCTCGTTGGGATAATGGTTGGCCCATTGTTTCAATCCTAACTTGTCGAGATATTCCATCGCCAGTTCGTGGCGCTTTTTGCGGCTCACGCCCTGGTAGAAGAGTGGAAGTTCTACATTTTCTACCGCCGTCTTGAACGAGATGAGGTTGAACGACTGGAAGATGAAGCCTATCATCTTGTTGCGGTATTCGGCAGCACGGGTTTCCGAGAGGTCTTTGATGAGCACATCATTGAGTCGGTATTCGCCTGTATCGTAGTTGTCGAGAATCCCCAGTATATTTAATAAGGTGGATTTTCCCGAGCCGGAAGCACCCATGATGCTGACGAACTCGCCACGTTCGATGTCGAGGTCGATGCCCTTCAGTACATGGAGTGGCTGAGCACCCTGATAGGTCTTGTTAACGTCTTTTAGATGAATTAATGACATATAATACGCTTGTTTATTGATATGAATTTAAAACGTTAGACGCTTGCAACCTTCTGAAAGTTGCAAGCGTAGCTCTTTTTTAAAAACGTGATTATATCCACCTTATTATATATAAGGCAAAGATAGTAGTTAAAAATATGCTTTTGAAAATGAATAGTGTCATTATATCCTTATCTTTTTGAGATTCTTCTCCAACTCATCCTTCACTTCGTCGATGGAGATGTCGAGAAGTTGCATCTGTCGGGCGAGTTCCGGGAGTCTTTCTTTCATAAACTCCTTTTTGCGGGTCTTCTTGATCTGCTTCTTGGCTCCTGCGGAAACAAAGTAGCCCAGGCCTCGCTTATTGTAGATGATCTCATCGGTGGCAAGCAGGTCGTATGCCTTCACGGTTGTGTTGGCATTTACCTCCAGCAGCACGGCGTATTCCCTGACGCTCGGTATTCGCTCGTCCTCCTTGTACTTGCCCGCCAAAATCTCATCGCTCAATCGTTCGGCTATCTGTACGTATATTGCTTTATCATTACTGAAAATCATAATCTTCAATTTTAATTTCTTACATGTTGATCCACTTGTTGCAGATAACCTGCATACGGGTGAAGAGCTTGTAGGATGCCCAATAGTTGAAAGCAGCCAAAGCAAGAAATACTGCCGACGAGGTGAATACAGCAAAATATTGAGCTGAAGAACCCTCTTCGATGTGCAAGGTTCCTACGAAATCAAGCCATCCGGCTTCACCCAGTTCGTTGATAATATAACCCAAAATCAGACAAAGTGCCAATCCCGTACATGCTGTCAGAAGCACGGGAAACTTGCGGTAGAAGGCTCCTCCCAGGGTTGCGAAGGAATGGGCAAATATCAGGAAGGAGTAGCCGGCCAGAATTGTTTGCCAAGAATTGTCTATAGGTGAAATAGCAAAAATGGTGTGGCTGAGTACTGGCCATGTAAGGCTGATATGGAAGCCTGGAGTGATAAAAAAGCTAAAGATGAGCTGGATAATATCTGAAATGATCAAGGCTCCTAGCAAAGTCACAAGACCACCAACGGTAACAACCAGGTATCGAGCCGCATATTTTTCCTGGTTAGTGGCAGGAATCATCAGGAAACTTTCGCGCTGTAACTTGGTCTTCATATTTCTGAAGATGCAAGATGCCAATACGTAAATGACCATAAAAGAAATGAATCCAAAGAACATATATGCGGATTCCTTATAACTGTCGGTCATGGCATCTAGTTCATGGGATGCTGCAATAAAGCCACTAATTCTGTAAAGCCGGATGATATTTGCAATTGAAAAACAGATAGCGAGTCCTGCAATAACTCCCAAATTATAGGTCCAGTTGTTTAATACATCCCAACGGATAACCATTCCTAATCTATTTAAATCGAGATTTTTTTTCATAATCGTCTAATCATTTAATCGTTTAATTTTCCATTAATCACTGCATTGAAGAGCAATTCCAGATTCATCTGTGTTTCCTGCTCACCCTCCTGTCGCTTGCAGATGGCGGCATTGCCCAGCAGGGTTGGCTCGGCGTAGAGCACGGTGTCGTCCATTTCCTGTGGGTTGCGATATTCGAAGGTGTATTTCTCGCAGATGTTTGAAATAGATGCGTCAAGCAGCAGTTGGCTCTGGTTCATGATGATGATGTGGTCGAGCAACGACTCTACATCGTGCACCTGATGGGTAGAGATGATGAGGGTGCGGTCTTCCGTCATGTTGTTGGCGATGACCTTACGGAACTGGCTCTTCGATGGGATGTCGAGACCATTGGTTGGCTCGTCCATCAGAAGAAAGCGGGTACCCGTGGCGAGTGCGAAACTCATGAATACCTTCTTCTTCTGTCCCATCGAGAGTTCGTTCAACTTGAGAGAGAGTGGTAAATCAAAATCCTTGAGACAACGATCCAGCACTTCCTGCGAGAAGTTAGGATAGAACCCCTGGTTCATCTTCACGTAGGTGGCAAGGGAAACGTTGGGCAGTTCAAACTCCTCGGGCACCATGAAGATGTCCTTCAGCATCTCGGCTTTGCGATCTTGTGCCGAAATGCCATCCACGAGAACGGTACCTTGTTGCTGGCGGAGCAATCCGCTGATGAGGTAGAGCAGGGTGCTCTTGCCTGTACCGTTCTTACCGAGCAAGCCATAAATGTTGTTCTCCTTGAGTTCCAAAGAGAAATCTCTAAATACAAGGTGCTTGCTACCTGGGTATCTGAAATCAATGTTTTTAATCTGTATCATAATCTTTAATGTTTTAGTGTACTATTTCAATAGAACACTGCAAAGGTATACTTTTCTGCGATAAGTTCCAAACTTTTGGGCAATTATTTTCAAACTTTAACGTATTGTTAACAATCCCACCTTATCATATTAGAAGAAGAGTATGATATGGATGAACGTCTTGTAATATAGAGCATTATAAAAAAGTAAAGGCATCAGAAAGCGAAAAACTTTCCGATGCCTTGATCCTTATTCTTAAGTTGTTTAGATATATTTCATGAGGATGTCCCAAACGGCGATGATGTGGCAGACACTTCCTGCCAGCACAAAGAAGTGGAATACGGAATGCATGTATTTTTTCTTGTTGATGCTGTAGAATACAGCACCCGTGATGTAGCAGACGCCTTCGGCGACAATCCACCAGACTGTGGCTGGGGAAACAGAATCGATAAGAGGCTTGAAGGCAACGAGAACAGAGAGACCCATGCCGACAAAGCAAAGAGTCTCTAAGTTGCTGTGGTCCTTGAGCTTGGCAAAACTCATGACGGTTCCGGCAATGGCGCAAGCCCAGATAAAGATAAAAAGGCTCCATCCCCAGTAACCCTGTTCGCGCATGGCTATGAGCGTGATAGGGGAGTAGGAACCGGCAATATGCCAATAGATGGCGGCATGGTCCCATTTGCGCAGACGTTCCTTCCACTTGCTCCAGGCAGAAATGGCATGATAGGTGGTGGAAGCGATGTATGACATGAGCATACCGAAAAGATAGAGGATGATGCCCGCTGTGGCCCAACCATTGTGCTGCGTGAAACACCAATAAAGGAAGATGATGCCCACGATGACACCCAGCAGGATGCCTCCGGCATGAGACCAGGAGTTCCAGAGTTCCTCCTTATGGCTGAAATGAATTTTGAGTTTCATATTGCTTAATTATGTTTTTATCTTTAATACCCTGTTTATTTCTATTGCTTTTATATCTTGTATTCGTGGACAAAATTAGTATTATTATCTGAAATGCACAAACTTTTTTTCATAAATCTTCTCAAGAGATGATTTCGCATCTCTTTCCTATTGATTTTTCTTTGCTTTATTTATCAATTTCTTGCCCTTTTCTGCTTTCTCCTGAAAATAAATCAAAAAAGTATTGGTATGTATTGCTCTTTTTTATATTTTTGCATTCGAAAACAGAAGAAAATCTCTCTACTGCACTCCGACCGTATTCGTGCCAAATATAAAGATGTAGTTATCCAGTGCTGAGCGAGTGGTGGTGGTAGAGCCAACTGGGGAACCTGCTATTTCTTTCCAGCCATCGCTATGGCAAGCCATATCTCTGCGGTTCCTAATCATACCGTCTTCTGTACCACTTCCTTGAAGTATCGTATTGATGTGGCGATGAGTGGTCGTCTGGGTATGGAAATCCAGCCTAAGAATATGACTGATGAGGAGAAGGCGCTTTGCAAGAAAGCCATTTCTGAGTATAAGGAAATTCGGGTATGTGTTCTTACCTATTTGAATATAGACAATACTGATATTTCTGTTCTTGTTAAAACATCGTCTAAGACAATAAGTAATGTCCGAAAGAAGGCAAACAGGAAATTGTTTGGCGATGATAGTGCTTCTACATTAGACGAAAATCTATTGAAATTTTAAGTGAGAATCCACTAAAAGATACCTGATGTATTTTTGGTGGGCATTTTTTAAATATCCTTATTCTCTGTAACTTACAAGCCTAAAAATCTATTTTGGTGGACTATTTTTTATCTCAAAATTTGCATATTTGTATTTGTTTTCTTAATTTTGCTGCCGAACTTTAATTCTATTAAAATAATAATAGTATTAATTTTGATATTGCTGTTGTTGCCTTGTAAACAATTAAAGGTGGCAGTACAGAAACAAAAAAGTAATGATTGAACTCCTAAAGATTCTGTCTATGAGATTTAGTTTATTTTTGATTTTCAGCGTCCTATTTTCTATTTCTGCATCTGCTCGGGAGCAGGAACTTTGGATATGGAAGAAAGTTTTCAACATCTTCACTAAGGAGCCTGTTTTGAACGCCAAGGTGGATTTGTTGTCTGAAGACAGCACTCTCATTGCTACGAGCTTCAGTAATGCCATCATCAATGGCAAGAAGTGCGCTGCCATGTTTATTCTTAAAAAACCAGGCAAATATATTTTTCATGCCTCACATCCTGATTATGAAGATGTTTACGAGAGCTTTGAAATAGAGAAATTTTACAAAAAAGAGAGGTCCATAACCTTGAGAAAGCCTTTGTATATGCAGCGTAAATATCCTAAACAGCGCTCTTTGGACAAAGTACAACAGTTGGAAGAACTGGTTGTGAGAGGGCAGTTGGTTCAAATGAAAACAGACAGAATCATTTACCATGTCGATGCAGACAGCAGTGCCATGAAGGAAAACCTGATTGAGACTTTGAGAAAGATGCCGGGGCTTATCGTCAGCAGGAAAGGTGAAATTTCGGCGGACGATAATAGGAAGATAGTATATAAGCTAAATGGTCTGCGAGATCCGCTGGTCAATAATCCTATAGAGCTGCTTAGTGCGTTGAATTCAAAATACGTAAAGAAGGTGGAGCTTGTAACACATCCCGACTTACAGTATGGAAATGATGCCGTGGTCTTGAATATTACAACCAAAGGCAGACTGGAAGGTTATATGCTCACCATGTATGGAAAGGGAACCGACAGTAGTTTGTTTGGCTCCATTTGGGGAACATCTAAGATAAAACGTATCCGTTTTTCCGGTTGCTATTCCTTTAACGACATGTTTGGGCATTCCTCAACGTCTCGTTCGGAAGAGTTGCGTCACGAAGTTCTCGTTGACCACATGAGTATAACTGAAGGCAAAATAGGTGGAACCAGTTCCAAGGATCATAATATGGAGCTGTCTGCGAGCTATGATGTAGATGATCATAGTTTGTTGTCAGCCTATGCCCGGATTTTTTTGCGTAACAATATGCATTCGTCTTCCCGTTATGATGTTCAGGTAACCCAGGCAGATAATTCTCCCAGCTATTCTTATGTAAAGCAGCTGAATCATAGGCTCAAGTCGCCAGAGTACCAGGCCTCGCTGAACTATGAACGGGTATTCGGACCAGGAGGTGAAGGAGGAAAGTTTTTTGTGGGATACAATTATTATGGCCGTCCTTATATGGAAAAGAAAGAAATTTGCTATCAGGACCTTGATTCTGTAGCAGGATGTGCCAACTCTATTTCTGGCTTGATGGATTGTCTTCTCATGACCAGTAGTGGAGAAGACTGGCATACATGCGAGTTGGAGTACAATAGGCGTGTAGGAAAGCATCATTTGTTTGTCTTCGGTCTCAAGGGCTTGCTGCGCTTGGATCATGACGATAATGAGGAAAAATACTCCCCGATAGGACTTGGATATTATCGGGATAATACGGGAGTAAGTCTTTGCAAGCGCACTCAGAATTTTCTGCAGTCCAGTTTGGGCTATACATACAATGATCGTAAATGGCGGATTTCAGCTGGTCTTCAGTATGAAAATGACTGGGAGAAGTTGGCCAGGGCAGACAAAGGTTATACCTACAAGGTGAGTTTTTGTGATTTTCTTCCCAGCATGGGTATTTCCTATATCCTGTCGGATAGGGGAACCTTATCCTTAGGGTATGCTATGTCTGTATCTCGTCCCAATATTTTTGCTTTAGATCCCTATGTTGACAGTAGCACCGTCAATGAGTTGAGCTATGGAAATCCAGGCTTGAAGCCGCAGAGGAATCAGGACATATCTTTAACCGCTGCTTTCAGGATGGGAAGTGGTGATGCCTGGTATTTGAGCATGTCGTTGGCGCATCAATATTCCGACCGGCTTCTCCTGGGCTATAGCTATCTTGCTGGTAGCGTATTGCACACTACGAAGGATAATATAGGTCATAAAAACAATACCAATCTCGAACTGTCATTGCGTAAGCGTTTTGGCGGATTCTTTTTCCGCACAGTCACATCTTTGTCCTATGTTCAGTATTCCGCTCAAAGAATAGGGCAATGGCACAAGGGATGGTTTGGCAGGTTGCGTTGTATGGCAGAATATGAGCTTCCCAAGGATTACTATCTTGAACTGGAGGGAAACTACCATACCAAGTATGTTATGCTCCAGGGTTATGGTTCTGAGGGATATGAATATGGTTTGAGCCTTACGAAGAAAGTGCTTGGCAATCGTCTTACGCTGATGGCTTCTGCCTATAGCTTTCTTCCCATTCATTACAGATGGACAAGTTCCACGGAATCAAAAGGTTACCATTACAAAGGTGCTGGTCGTAACTACCAGGCATCATTTGTGATTTCAGCAAGATATAATCTTGGTCATTTGAAGAGTCGTGTCAAGCAAACTCAAAAGCAAATAGTCAATAATGACGTAAAGACGGATTATACAAGATGAAAAGAGAATGTATGATATTTTTGTAAAGATTTCTTTTGTAAGAAAAGACTTATATTTGCGCAAGCTTTTAAAATAGGTCTTTTGACGGAGATGCTACAATTCTTAATGCAATAAATGTGCAGCGTTTTACAGGTTGCTTAACTAAACTTTAAATTGATGAAGAAGATTCTGTCTTTCTTTTTATTCTTCTTGCTTTTGTTGACAGGAAGTTGTTCAGACTAACGTGTACAAATGGCATGATTGGTAGAAATGAATAGTCTGATGGAGAAGAATCCGCAGGCAGCGTATGACAGTCTGTGCAATCATCGCCAGG
>ENA-OPWO01000074-OPWO01000074.1-human-gut-metagenome-genome-assembly--contig:-NODE-74-length-37990-cov-3.843232_pt1 | contig 37990 bp, 32 predicted proteins | sample MGYA00241510_ERZ502012 | MGnify/ENA primary metagenome ERZ502012 (study PRJEB25962, sample SAMEA2041923) | human gut metagenome | biome: human gut; feature: human-associated habitat; material: faeces...
CCTGACACAGGGCATTAAGTTGCTCCATATCCACTCCTTCTTTCACTTCAAAAAAAACATTCAATCTTATCATGTCTGTAATATTTAAATTTATACTTTCAAATACTGTCGGTGCAAAAGTACTGAATAATATTGAAAGTCATCTATTTTTATTTTTTTTTAATATCTTTTACCTCATATAAACAAAAAGCCCAGCGAAAGAACAACAATATGACAAATTTAGAACCTAAAGCCAAAGAACATTCTCGGTCGCCATTTGTTTCGCATGAATTGGAGATGTTCCTCATCGTCTGCCACCGAGAAATTATAAACCGCAGTGGAACCAGCAAACTTGTTGCGCCATGAGTAGATAGCGGCACATCTTCCTATCACAATGGCTGACAGGAACTGATACTCCATGTTAGTTAGGGTAGTGCTACTTTCGACCTGCTCCTCCTCATCGGCGTTCGCAGTCATAACCTTGGTGTAGTAATGAGAATAAACCATAAGGGTTGGAAATATAAAGGGATAGAAGAGCAGATAATTTTTCTGATGAATTTTAACTAACTGAAATAAACTACAGAGCTTTTTATCGATTCATGGATAATAGATACCTTTGCACATGATTATCATGCCAATAGAAACAAGACAAATGAACAATTATAACATCAGGAAATATAAGCAAGGATGACGCAATTCTTTAGAGAATTTGAGAGGGACGATGTAAAATATTAGGTAAGAGGATGCAAAGGGAAATGTTAGGAGGCGCAGGATTCTACCCTACCGAAGGGTTGCTATCAGGAATGTCAGAGGTGGTAAAACTTTACTTCTTCCCCCAAACTCTGGGGACAAAAATTCGGGCGAAGGAACATGAATACACAAAACTCTATATCAAGTTATTTCCAGAATATTCCAAGGCAGTGAGCCTGTATGGAAAATTTGATTTCTATCATATATCACATACCTTGGGAAACTCAGGACATCCTGCTGTAACTATCTAAGTGGAAAAGGCCATCCAGTAACATTGATATATAAAAAGGGTTTAAACTTAGATTAAAATGCAAAGATACTATGTTTATATTTCACGAAAATAATCTCTGATTTATACCGTTGTTTGGAATTTTTTCGTATCTTTACATCATTAATTAAACAGAAAAGTTATGTTTAGAAAGACAGATCCGAATCCTCAGTTAGATATGTTGACGGCTTCCTCTTTGCAGTTAGGAAGTCGTGCTTCAAAGAAGTATTCTGTGCCCAACGCATGCATAATCAAGTTCTATAGCCTCGTGACAACCAAGACTGACGAAGAGATATTCAAGCCTTTATTCCTTGAACGCAAGAAGAGCAATCGTCCAAATGCATCTCAGCCTTGAAGGAGGGATTCGGCAGCAGCGAAGAGAATCTGTTTGAGAAGTGCAAGTTTGTCCTTCTCACGAGAAAGGCTCTCGGCTTAGAACTTCTGACTGATGTGACTCCACCAATAGATACCTATTAACTGTTTCGGCGCCGCATCTGTGAGTATCAGGAAAGAACAGGTATAAATTAGATGCTGCACTGCTTCGAGCAACTTGCTGGAAACCATGTTCGCCTTTTCAAAATATCCAGACAAGTGCGTCCGACAGTAAGCTTATCAGCAGTATAATATCGCTCACCAGTCTCGCTATGAACTTGTACATACAACTATAGTCAAGTTCCTCAAGACTGGTAAGATGCAAGATGGATGCAGAGGGGAAACTAATACCGCATGACGAGGATAGCCTTACCATCAGTGAGATTGCTATGTTTCACACAGAATGACCACACTGATCAGACAGAATTCAAAATATGCCCCTTTTTAAAGTGGCTCAGTAATAAATATCAAATTATAGGTTTCGTAATTTAGGGTTAAAAGTGTGTTATTCAGCTATGAAGCAGGAAAGCACTATTTATCATAAAAGAAACTACATTTTACCGTATTAAGTTTTATTAACTATAAAAAAAAGGTTGTTATTATAAAAAAAACTATCTTTGCAAATAAAAAATATTACTTATGAAACAAGAGATAATAAAATATATTAAGAATATAGGTAAAAAAGCTACAATACCTAAGAAAATCTTGGAGCATTTTATATCTCACGGACATTCCACTATCCCGGAAATATCTAAGAGTATAGGAGTAAGTCTCCCAACCACAACAAGCGCCTTGAATGAGATGATAACAATGGGAATAGTCAAGGAATTCGGAAAGAAGGAAACCGCCATGGGTCGCATCCCTATGCTTTACGGTTTGAAACCTACAGCAGGTTACTTCATCGGCGCCAATCCGGAAATGGACTGCCTGGCACTTTCTGCAAGTGATTTCTGCGGCAACCAGATAGTGGAAAAAACCAGAATTCCATACTATTATGAAAATACATCGGAAAATCTGGTAAAACTCGGAAATATCATCAATGATTTCATAGAAAGTCTTCCTATCAAGAAAGAGGAAATATTGAATGTATGTGTCAATGTAGCAGAACGCGTCAATCCCTTTGAAGGAACAGCATACAATATGTTTACATTTACCGAAAGACCTTTGGCAACGGAAATATCAGAAATGATTAATTTACCAGTTTGCATCGAAAACGACACCAGAAGCATGACCTATGCAGAATACATCAAAGGCTGCAGTAAAGGAATGAAAGACATTATTTTTGTGAATGTGTGCTGGGGGCTCGGAATCGGAATCATCATAGATGGCAAACTCTATTATGGAAAGTCGGGGTATTCTGGTGAATTTGGACATACACCTGGCTACAACAACAATATTATCTGCCACTGTGGAAAAATCGGTTGCATAGAAACTGAAACGTCTGGCAGAGCACTGAAAAGAAAATTGACCGAAGCACTTCTAGAAGGAAAACAATCCATACTTTCAGACAAGGTGGTAAACAGAAAAGAAGAGTTAACCTTACAAGATATTCTGGATGCCATCGCAAAAGAAGATGTGCTCAGCTTAGTTCATCTGCAACATGTTGCAGATGAACTAGGAAAACAACTGGCAGGAATCATCAACATCTTCAACCCGGAAATGCTGGTCATCGGAGGCGAAATGTCTGAAACAGGAGATTATCTGACATTGCCTATCAGAATGGGCATCAAGAGATTCTCTCTCAACGTCATGAACGAAGATTCTAAGATTGTAACCTCGGAACTGAAAGGTCAAGCAGGCATAGTAGGAGCCTGTCTCATGGCAAGATACAGATTACTCTATGCTTAGCCAATTACCTCTCTCTAACTGACAACTATATATACATAACAAACAAAGCGTTACTGTTACTGGTCCTTGGTCAGAGGATAGAATCTACTGCCCATACCCAACAACCGACGGTGAGAAGAATCCTAACTTGAGACATTAGACTTCATAGGTTATTCATTATATAATATCATTGAAACTTGCAATATAAGTTTAAAATGATGTTTAGTACAAACTTAAAGAGGGCGTTCCGATTTGCGGCATACCCTCTTTTTCACATATTATCTGAATTCATTTCAATATGGAAAAATAAATCATCAACTATTCATTTGATATTATTTTTTTATTACCTTTGTATCATTCATTATTAACAATCCTATAAACAAATCATGATGAACAACAAAACGATATGGTTCACAGGGGTAGGCTTGGCATGTCTGCCTACCCTCCTGTGGGCTAAGCAAAACGCCCAACAGCCTAATATTCTCTTTATCCTCTGCGATGATATGGGATATGGCGATCTGGCATGCTATGGTCAGCCGTTTATCCACACACCCCACATCGATCAGATGGCCAAAGAGGGTATGCGTTTTACCCAGGCATACGCAGGTTCACCCGTATCAGCACCGTCCAGAGCCACAATCATGACCGGTCAGCATACCGGGCATACCCATGTAAGAGGCAACAAGGAATACTGGAGAGGTGTACCAATGGTAAAATACGGACAAAACGAAGAGTATTCTGTCGTAGGACAAGAACCTTACGACCCACAGCACAAGATTCTGCCGGAGATGCTCAAGGACAAAGGTTACAGAACGGGCGTTTTCGGCAAGTGGGCAGGCGGATATGAAGGTTCTGCCTCTACTCCCGACAAACGGGGAGTGGATGAATTCTATGGATACATCTGCCAATTTCAGGCACATCTCTACTACCCTAATTTCCTGAACAGATATAGCAAGGCTTTGGGAGATACGGCTGTTGTAAGAGAAGTGATGGAACAGAACATCCAATATCCGATGTTTGGCAAAGACTACTTCAAGCGTAATCAGTATTCTGCCCGCATCATTCACGACAAGGCACTGGAATGGATCGACAAGCAGGATACCCAGCATCCTTTTGCAGGTTTCCTCACCTATACCCTTCCGCATGCCGAGTTGGCACAACCAGAAGATTCTATCCTGGAAAATTACCAGAAGAAATTCTTTAACGACAAAACCTGGGGAGGATGGGAAGATTCGAGATACAACTCCGTGGTACATACCCATGCCCAGTTTGCGGGAATGATTACCCGATTGGACCAGTATGTGGGCGAAGTTTTCACAAAACTCAAGGAGAAAGGACTTGACAAGAACACCGTCGTCATCTTTACATCCGATAACGGACCTCACGAAGAAGGAGGAGCCGATCCTGAATTCTTCGGACGCGATGGAAAGTTGAAAGGATTGAAACGCCAATGCTACGAAGGAGGTATCCGTATTCCATTCATTGCCTGGTGGCCAGAACATATCAAGGCAGGAACAGTCAACGATACCCAGTTTGCTTTCTATGACCTGATGCCTACCTTCTGCGATTTAGCCGGAATCAGGAATTTTGCCAAACGCTATACCAACAAGAAATTGGCAGGTGACGGATTTGATGGCATTTCTATTGCTCCTACCCTCTTGGGAAAGGATGCACAGCAGAAACATCACGATTACCTCTATTGGGAATTTCATGAGACCGACCAGATAGGTGTAAGGAAAGGAAACTGGAAACTGGTAGTAGAAAAGGGAGAACCACATCTCTACAACTTAGCTACTGACATTCATGAAGATTATGATGTATCAGCTGAGCATCCGGAAATATTAGCCGAACTTTTAGCTGCCATCAAGAAGGAACATAGAGATAGTCCTGATTTCCAAATCACTTTACCAAAATTTTAGGCACACAGTCCTGATGCAGATTACATTTCCCTCATTTAGAAAAGAATGAATATGATGAACGATAATATAGCAACCCCATTTGCCAAGCCCCTGTACGTGATGCTGAAACCGGCTGGTGCTCATTGCAACTTAGATTGCAAATACTGTTATTATCTGGAGAAAAACAACCTCTACAACACATCTCAGCGGCATCTCATGACCGACGAGATGCTGGAGCAATTTACCCAGGAATACATCGAAGCACAAACCATGAATCAGGTACTCTTCACCTGGCATGGAGGAGAACCGCTGATGCGCTCCATCGACTTCTACAAGAAGGCGCTGGAACTGCAGAAGAAGTATGCCCACGGCAAGCAAATCGATAACGTCATCCAGACCAATGGTACACTCCTTACCGATGAATGGTGTGCATTTTTCGCTCAAAACCATTTTCTGGTAGGTATCTCCATCGATGGTCCACAGGAATATCATGATCATTACCGACAGACATCTGCTGGAAAATCATCTTGGGAAAAAGTGATGCATGGCATCAGCCTCTTGAAAAAACACCAGGTGGAATGGAATGCGATGGCAGTGGTAAATGCATACAACGCAGAACATCCTTTGGAGTTTTATCATTTTTTCAGAGACAATGGTTGCCAGTACCTGCAGTTCACCCCTATCGTGGAACGACTGACAGAGCATGAAGACGGACGCACTTTAGCAAGTTTAGCCGATGTAAGTCATGAAGATAATTATGAGGATGTAGGGAATGCGAAAAAACAGAAAGAAAATCAGGAAATCACAATTGCCGATTTCTCAGTAACTCCTGAACAATGGGGCAAATTCCTCTGTACCATCTTCGATGTTTGGGTTCGCCATGATGTAGGTAAAATCTTTGTGGAAATCTTTGACTGCACACTGGCCAACTGGGTAGGTGTACAACCAGGCATCTGCGCCTATTCCAAGGAGTGCGGTCATGCCGGAGTGATGGAACATAATGGCGATGTTTTCTCCTGCGACCACTTCGTATTCCCGGAATATAAACTGGGAAATATCCAGGATAAATCCCTGATAGACATGCTTTATGGAGAAAAGCAACAGGCATTCAGTCGCTTGAAACACACCTCTCTTCCCCGCCAATGCAAGGAGTGCGATATGGAATTTGCCTGTCATGGAGAATGCCCTAAAAACCGATTTGAAAATGATAAATATGGAGAGTCTGGCTTGAATTATCTCTGCAAGGGATATTACGAATACTATACCCATGTGGCTCCTTATATGGACTTTATGAAGCGGGAATTGCAGGCACAGCGTCCTCCAGCCAACATCATGAATGTTTTGAAATAAACTTAATATAAGGAAGAAAAATAGCCAGAAACATTTGTTTATCAAAAGATAATTCGTACTTTTGCAAAAGATATTAAAAAAAGAAGAATATGGACTTAAAAGGAATCTATACTGCAGATGCCAACCGATACACAGACTCGGAGGCACTCTATAAAAGATGTGGCAAGAGCGGAGTTCTCTTACCAAAAATAAGTCTTGGTTTCTGGCATAACTTCGGAGGAGTAGATCCTTACGAGCGCAGCAGGGCCATTACTCATTATGCTTTCGATCATGGCATTACCCACTTCGACCTGGCCAACAACTATGGTCCTCCTTATGGTAGTGCCGAAGAAACGATGGGCAGACTCATGCAAGATGATTTCCGTCCATATCGTGATGAACTTTTCATTGCCACCAAGGCTGGATATGATATGTGGGAAGGTCCTTATGGCAACTGGGGTTCCCGTAAGTATCTGATGGCCAGTCTCGACCAGAGTCTCAAGCGCATGAACCTCGACTATGTAGATCTTTTCTACAGTCATCGCTACGACCCTAACACACCGCTCGAAGAAACACTTCAGGCGATGGTAGATATCGTGAAGCAAGGCAAGGCGCTCTATCTCGGCATCAGCCGATGGCCACTGGAAGCCCTGAAGTTCGCTGACAAATATCTCAAGGAGCGCGACTGTCCACTGCTCATCTTCCAGGACAGACTCAACATGCTCGACCGTGCACCACAGGAGAATGGAACCCTTGACTATTGCCACGAGAATGGCATCGGTTTCATCTCCTTCTCACCTTTAGCACAAGGTCTCCTCACCGACCGCTATCTCAACGGAATCCCATCGGATAGCCGTATGGCAAAGGAACATTTCCTCAAGCACAGTGCCTTGACACCGGAGTTGATGGAGCAGTTGAAGCAATGGAATGCCGAAGCAGGCGAACGTGGAGAAACACTTGCAGAAATGGCTCTCGCCTGGATTCTCCAGCAAAAAGGCGTTACCAGCGTATTGGTAGGTGCCAGCTCAACAGCCCAGCTGGAAAAGAACATGAAGTGTGTTCATGCCAAGGCTTTTTAATCCAGCACCCCGATGGTTCACAGGCATTTCCCGACTCTCGTTCAGCATGTATCTGATGCATATGTTCTTCCTGGCTCCTATTGCCTGTTTCTTTGTGAAGGGCAACCAGGCAGAGCCGCTCATACCTGTTTGGGCAGCTATCCCCTGCATAGCTCTGCTTACCTATCTGTGCTGTGTGATTACCAGCAAAGTGCTATCATTGTTATCCGGAAACAAGTATTTTGGCATCTAAAAGTTAGAGTATTTTATCATTTAAAACTTATTTTCCTACCATTAGCGCAGATTATCTGCATACTATACCTATATAATTATCCGAATATTGCAGATACGGAATATAATGGATAATTGGCAAGCCAATCCTGCTCTCTATAAGGTGACATGGATAGGCGCATACCTTTCAATCCCTGATTGCGCTCCACAAACACCCTCAGACTCTTAGCCTGCAAATTCTCCTCAGCCTTTACTTCTATCGGAATGATTCTTTCCTCATCCTGCACCAGGAAATCTATTTCACCACGTGAATTTTCAGCCGACCAATAATAGATAGACAGGGAAGATTTCTCCTTAAGCTGCTGCAGGACATACTGTTCTGTCAGCGCCCCCTTAAAATCAGAAAACAACACATTTCCTTCCAGCAAGCTTTGGACAGGAATATTGCTCATGGCCCCCATTAGTCCCACATCAGACAGGAATAACTTGAAAGCAGAAAAATCCTCGTATGCAGCCAAAGGCAACAGGGCTTTCTTGCAGCGGTTTACCTTATAGATCAACCCTGCATCTTTCAGCCATTCGATGGCGAGTTCAAAATCCTTTGCTCTGGCTCCTTCCTTCACGGCACCATAGATGAATTTCTTGTTTTCCTTGGCGAGCTGGGAAGGAATGGATTTCCATACCATTCGGATACGTGGAACTTCAATAGCTGGGGCATGTTTGGAAAAATCACGCTCATACGCTTCAAGGATTCCTTTTTGAATGCTTCTGACTTTAGACAGATTCCTCTCGCTGGCAAAAGCCTGGACTACAGCCGGCATTCCCCCTACCAGATAATACTGCCGCAGGCATTCTTCGAATTGATTCCGGAACATGGTTATCATATTCCAATCCTTTGACATGAGCAGTTCCACCATACGGCTTTCACCGATTGCATCCAGGAACTCAAAGAAAGTAAGAGGATATAAATGCATGAAATCTACCTTACCTACAGGAAAAGAGTCATTCTGATGCATTGCTATTCCGAGCAATGAACCTGCAGCTACAACATGATATTGAGGTGCTTTTTCTGCAAAATACTTTAATGCGGTAATACCCCTGGGCGCTTCTTGTATCTCATCAAGGATAATAAGCGTATCTTCGTCTATAGAAACTCCTGTACTCCATTGTATGCTATTAATAATGCGGGGAATATCAAAGTCATGCGCAAAAACTTCCCGGAGCATTTCATTGTCTTCGAAGTTTACATACGCACTACGTGTATAGGTCTCTTTGGCAAATTCCTGCATCAGCCAGGTTTTGCCAACTTGGCGGGCTCCAAGCATGATCAACGGCTTTCGGTCGTTGCTTGCTTTCCATTGATATAGGTATTTGATGGCATTTCTCTTCATAACTATCTGATTATTTGATACTTTTGAATACAAAGATACATTTTTTATTTCAAAGAATATAAAAAGTCGTCCTTAAAAATGTATAAAACTACAAAAAGTCGTCCTTAAAAATGTGAGAAATCACAAAAAGTCGTCCTTAAAAATGTATTTTACCCTTCGTCGCCTTGCTGAATTTATACATCAAATGCAACATTGCATAGCTTGGCAACGTATTGTTCCATTTCTCGACCTTCTGCATCAGCTTGCCTTTGCAGAACGAACGGGATAGCGAGGCATTCCATACCAGATCGCTGGTGTTAAACGACTTCTCGCTGTAACCGCGCCTGCAATATTCCTTCAGGTCGGTAGAGAGCGAAATGCCCAGAGACAAGCGTGTCGCCACGATAAGCCAACTTCACCTTAGTGCCTGTCACCACCACGTCATCGAGGGCAACATCCCTATTGATTTTTCTTGAGCAAAAGATACAAAAAAAACTCTACTCGCATTCCTTTTCTAAAAATAAATGACGATTTATTTTGTAATATGCTAAAATAAATGTACTTTTGCACCTTGAATGGGGTTATACCTTATTATATTTAAGAATAAGAAACAAAATAAATAAGATAACAACAATGGAATACAACTTCAGAGAAATCGAGAAGAAATGGCACCAGAAATGGGTCGAGAACAAGATCTATAAGGTGACAGAGGATGAAAACAAGAAGAAATTCTATGTGCTCAACATGTTCCCTTATCCATCAGGAGCTGGTTTGCACGTAGGTCACCCACTTGGCTATATCGCCAGCGACATCTATGCTCGCTACAAGCGTCTCAATGGCTATAACGTGTTGAACCCTATGGGTTACGATGCTTATGGTTTGCCTGCTGAGCAGTATGCTATTCAGACAGGTCAGCACCCAGAGGTAACTACCGTAGCCAACATCAACCGCTACCGCGAGCAGCTCGACAAGATTGGCTTCTCTTTCGACTGGGACCGCGAGGTTCGCACCTGCGATCCTAAGTATTACCATTGGACTCAGTGGGCTTTCCAGAAGATGTTCAACTCTTTCTTCTGCAACGGCTGTCAGAAAGCTCAGCCTATCGAGAAGCTCATCAAGCGTTTCGAGAAAAAAGGTTCAGAGGGCTTGAACGTGGCTCAGAACGAGCAGATTGACTTCACAGCTGAGGAGTGGAACAGCTACGACGACGTGAAGAAGCAGCAGATTCTGATGAACTACCGCATCGCTTACCTCGGCGAGACGATGGTGAACTGGTGCCCAGGCTTAGGTACTGTACTTGCCAACGACGAGGTAGTAAACGGCGTAAGTGAGCGTGGCGGTTATCCTGTCATCCAAAAGAAGATGCAACAGTGGTGCTTGAGAACATCTGCTTACTCTCAGCGTCTGCTCGACGGTTTGGAGACCATCCAGTGGAGCGACAGTATCAAGGAAACCCAGAAGAACTGGATTGGCCGTTCTGAGGGTACAGAGGTAGTATTCTCTGTAAAGGACAGCGACGTGAAGTTCACCATCTTCACTACCCGTGCCGATACCATGTTTGGTGTAACCTTCATGGTGCTGGCTCCAGAGAGCGAGTATGTCCAGCAGGTAACTACTGCCGAGCAGAAGGAAGAAGTAGAGAAATATCTCGACTATGTGAAGAAGCGCACCGAACTTGACCGTATGGCTAACCACAGCGTAACAGGTGTATTCTCAGGAAGCTACGCCATCAACCCATTCACTGGCGAGGCAATCCCAGTATGGATTTCAGAATATGTATTGGCTGGATATGGTACAGGTGCCATCATGGCTGTACCTGCTCACGATAGTCGTGACTACGCTTTTGCCAAGCACTTCAACCTGCCTATCATTCCTCTTATCGAGGGTGCTGATGTTTCAGAGGAGAGCTTCGATGCCAAGGAAGGTATCGTAACCAACTCACCTGTAGCAGGCAAGAGTAGCATGGATGGCTTCTCTCTGAACGGACTCACCGTGAAGGAGGCTATCGCAGCTACCAAGAAGTTTGTTACCGAGAAGGGCATCGGCCGAGTAAAGGTAAACTATCGTCTCCGTGACGCTATCTTCTCTCGTCAGCGCTACTGGGGTGAGCCATTCCCAGTATATTACAAGGACGGAATGCCACAGATGGTTCCTGAGGAGTGCCTGCCACTCGAATTACCTGAGATTGAGACCTATAAGCCAACAGAGACGGGCGAGCCACCATTGGGCAGAGCCAAAAAGTGGGCTTGGGATGCTGAGAAGAAAGAGGTGGTTGACAAGAGTCTCGTAGATAACAAGACTGTATTCCCACTGGAGCTCAACACCATGCCAGGTTTCGCAGGTTCTTCTGCTTATTATCTCCGCTATATGGATCCTCACAACGATGAGGCACTCGTAGGCAAGGAAGCTGATGAGTACTGGCAGAACGTAGATCTCTACGTAGGTGGTTGCGAGCATGCTACCGGTCACTTGATTTACTCCCGTTTCTGGAACAAGTTCCTCTTCGACCTCGGCGTAAGCTGCAAGGAAGAGCCATTCCAGAAACTGGTGAACCAGGGTATGATTCAGGGTCGCTCTAACTTCGTTTATCGCATCAACAGCGATGACCACGATAAGGCTCCTGTATTCGTAAGCTTGAACCTGAAGAAGGATTACGACGTAACTCCTATCCACGTAGATGTAAACATCGTAAGCAACGATGTATTGGATATCGAAGCATTCAAGGCCTGGCGCCCTGAGTATCAGAACGCAGAATTCATCCTGGAGGATGGCAAGTACATCTGTGGATGGGCTATTGAGAAGATGTCTAAGAGTATGTTCAACGTGGTAAATCCAGATATGATTGTCGAGAAGTATGGTGCAGACACCCTGCGTCTCTACGAAATGTTCTTAGGTCCTGTAGAGGCAAGCAAGCCTTGGGATACCAACGGTATCGACGGTTGCCACCGCTTCCTGAAGAAGTTCTGGGGCTTGTTCTACGAGAACCGTACTGACAACTTCCTGCCATGCGACGAGGCAGCTAAGCCAGAAAGCCAGAAGAGCGTTCACAAGCTCATCAAGAAGGTAAGCGAGGATATCGAGAAGTTCTCTTACAACACATCTATCTCAGCCTTCATGATTGCCGTGAACGAACTCGGTCAGCAGAAGTGCCACAACAAGGAACTCCTGACAGATCTCGTCATCCTCATCGCTCCATTCGCTCCACACATCGCAGAAGAGTTGTGGGCAGCACTTGGCGAGCAGGGCAGCGTTTGCGATGCAGCATGGCCTAAGTATGATGAGCAGTATCTGAAGGAGAACGACATGCAGCTCACCATTTCCTTCAATGGTAAGGCTCGCTTCCAGATGACTTTCCCTGTGGATACTCCTAACGAGGAAATCCAGAAACAGGTATTGGCAGACGAGAAGAGCCAGAAGTACTTGGAAGGATTCAACGTACTGAAGGTGATTATCGTACCGAAGAAGATTGTCAACGTCGTATTGAAGAAATAATGATATAGATAGGGATTGATAAATTCCTCTATAGAAATAATAAAACACATCGGAAAGAATCACAAGAGAATCTCCCGATATGTTTTAAAGAATGACGTGAGGAAATAAAGAAAGACTCCCTAAGTTTTTCCTAAAACCTCACGTTATTTTTTCATCTTCTCCGTTTTGTGCATTTTTATGCAGTAAATATAACATTAAAAAGTTAGAATAATATGCAAATAGCAATCAGTCAAACAATAAAGAATGAGGTCAAGGACTACTTCTACATTACTTTAGGCCTCTTGATTTACACCTTTGGATGGACGATATTCTTGCTTCCATACCAGATAGTAACAGGTGGCGTAACGGGTATTGCTGCTGTCATCTACTATGGCACGGGAATACCTATCTATTTGTCGTATTTTCTCATCAATGCCGCCTTGCTGCTTGCAGCTCTGAGAATATTAGGATTCAAATTCATGGTGAAAACGATCTATGCCATCATCATGCTATCGGTATTCTTAGCTTTGGCGCAAGACTGGATGATTGGTGAAGATGGAAAGATGGTACAAGTGCTGGGAGAGGGACAGGATTTCATGTCACTCATCATCGGCTGTCTGTTTACAGGATTATCACTCGCCGTCGTCTTCCTGCATAATGGTAGTACGGGTGGAACGGACATCATCGCTGCCATCGTCAACAAATATCACAACATCTCGCTGGGACGAGTGCTCATCTTTGTGGATCTCCTCATCGTGGGCAGTTCCTTCTTCGTCTTCAATGCCAAACCAGATTTCACTACGATTGATGCAGTAAGAAAGGTAGTATTCGGTCTCTGTACGATGGTAATAGAGAACCTGGTGCTCGACTATGTGATGAATGCCAAGCGAGAGAGTGTACAATTCATGATATTCAGCAAGAAATATCAGGAGATAGCCAACGCCATCGGTATGCAGATGGATCATGGTGTGACGATTCTTGATGGTCACGGCTGGTACACGGGTGATGAGATGAAAGTGCTCTGTATCTTGGCTAAAAAGAACGAGAGCGTCACCATCTTCCGTATCGTGAAAATCATCGACCCGAATGCCTTTGTCAGTCAGAGTGCCGTCATCGGTGTATATGGCGAGGGATTCGATGAAATGAAAGTGAAAATCAAAGATAAAGACATCAAACAGTTGAAATAACTGCTTGAATGTAGAGTCTTCAATATAGATTTGATATCAAGTTATTAATATCCATTTGAGAAAATAAAAATTATGAAGATAGTATTTGCAACAAATAATCAGCATAAACTCCAAGAAATCCGTGATATTTTAGGCAGCGACTATGAGGTAGTATCCTTGAAGGAAATAGGATGCGATGTAGATATTCCTGAGACTGGTAACACATTGGAAGAGAATGCTTTACAAAAGGCACAATATATCTACGACCACTATCATATCAGCTGTTTTGCCGATGATACCGGCTTGGAAGTAGAAGCTCTTGATGGTGCTCCTGGTGTACATAGTGCCAGATATGCAGAAGGTACAGATCACGACAGCGAGGCTAATATGGCCAAGTTGTTGAGAGAACTGGCTGGCAAGGAGAATCGTCAGGCCCGTTTCCGCACGGTTATCTGTTATATTGAGAAACAGGATGTATGTCCTTGTGGTTGCACCAGCATCAAGAAAGTACACCAGTTTGAGGGTATTGTAAATGGTCGAATCGCCACAGAGAAGCATGGCACAGAAGGTTTCGGTTACGACCCTATCTTCGTACCAGAAGGCTACAACAAGAGTTTTGCAGAACTGGGCGAAGAAATCAAGAATGGTATCAGCCATAGAGCAAGGGCCGTGGCAAAATTGGCAGAGTATCTGAAAAAATAGAAATGATCAACTCGCTTTCGATATTAATCCCTACATATAATAATGTATGCTTTGAGCTTGTAAAAACCTTGCAGGCTCAAGCTGCGTTATTGTCAGACTTCGAGTACGAGATACTGGTAGCAGATGATGGAAGTACAGATTTATCTACCATAACAGCCAATCGCAAAATCAATGAGATAGAGAACTGTCGCTATATCGAAAGAGAGAAAAATGTGGGAAGATCAGCTATCCGTAATTTTTTAGCAAAAGAAGCCAAATATGAATGGTTACTGTTTATTGATAGCAATATGAATGTTATCAATAAACAATATTTAGCTAACTACCAGTATTCTAAAGAGTGTGACGTTATTTATGGCGGTTATCAGGTTAAAAGAAACCAGGAAAACTTAAGATATAATCTACGCTATATATTTGAATGTAAAGGAACCCGGAATGGCGATTACAGACAACGTCAGGAAAATCCTTATGGTGACTTCCATACTTCAAATTTCATCGTAAAACGCAGTATTATGCTAAGATATCCGTTAGATGAGCGTTTTCATCAGTACGGATATGAAGATGTTTTATGGGGAAAGACATTAAAGGAGAACAACATCACCATCCTACATATTGACAATGCATTAGGGTATCAGAACTTCATAGGAAATTGGGCTTTCATCAGAAAAACAGAAGAAAGTCTTCATACGCTTTATCAATTCAGAAAAGAGTTAGAAAGATATTCTAAAATTATCACCTATGCTAAAAAAATAGAGCAATTTCATCTCAAAACTTTATGCCAAAAACTGTTTCCATTATTAAGTTTACCAATAAAAGCTAAGCTTACAGGCAATAAACCCAGCACTTTTTGGTTTAATATATATAAGTTAATGTATTATATTCACTTAGATACCTAACATTAGATACAATGCTTGGTATATAAAATTACGTAGTCCTATGAGTAAACAGATATTTTTCATATTATTTACCCTTTTGTTTCACCTATCAACATGGAGAGCTGAAGCAGCTATCGGCGATTGGAAAGCCTATATGGCTTACCACGATGTACAAGAGATAGAACAAGTAGGAAACCTCATTTTCATACAGGCTTCCAATGATCTCTATGTATATAATAAAGATGATCAAAGTATTCAAACATTTAGTAAAGTTGATTATCTAAATGATAGCGAAATCCAACATATTGCCTATTGCAAAACAGCAAAAAAACTGCTGATTATTTACACCAACAGCAACATCGACCTGATGAATGTTGAAAACTACGAGTGTACTAATCTATCTGATTATTATAATGCATCAACAACAGGAGATAAATCTGTTAATGATATTTATATGATTGGCAACTATGCCTATTTAAGCAATGGATTTGGTATCATAAAGATTAATATAGCCAATTGCGAAATTAGTGATACATACAATCTTGGTTTTAAAGTTGACTGGTGTGAAATAGAAGGCAATTATATCTATGCTTATAGCCAGACAAACGGTAAATATAAAGCTTTCTTATCATCCAATTTGCTTGATAAGAATAGTTGGACAAGAGTAGGTGATTATATTGCAAAAACTCAAACAGATAAAAGTGAACTCAAACAATTGGTTAGTACTCTAAATCCTGGAGGACCTAAATATAATTACTTTGGTTTCATGAAATTTGCCAATGGACAACTTTATACATGTGGAGGTACTGTTGGTGGACAAAGAAATGCTTGTATTCAACTTCTAAAAGAAGGTGATTGGCATATATTTCAAGACGAAAATATTTCAGAAAAAACAGGTGTTGGTTATAAAGATATAGTTTGCCTGGATTTTGATCCTTTAGATAACAAACACATTTTTGCAGGTGGCAGAAATGGTTTGTATGAGTTTTACGACGAAAAATTCAAGGCATATTACGATACTGATAATTCACTCATACAACCATATGATGGAAAAGATAAGGAGTACCAACTTACCCAAGGGGTAAAGTTTGACAGTAATGGTAATTTGTGGATTCTTAATAGCCAAGCTCCTACTCAATCTCTAATTGAGTATAACACGAATAAAGAATGGAGTTCACATTCCAAACCTGAATTGATGAAATTAGATGATAAAGGTTTTAAAAATAAAAGTCTTGGATCTCTGCAAAATATGATGATAGACAGTAGAGGACTCTTATGGTTTGTCAATAACCATTGGACAATCCCTTCACTCTACTGCTATCAAATATCTTCTGATGCAATAAAAGGATATACTTCTTTCTCCAACCAGGATGGTTCTAATATTTCCGTAGGTTCTGTTAGAACTGTTGTTGAAGACAATAAAGGAGATCTCTGGGTTGGTACAAATGTAGGTCCATTATTATTAGAAGCAAAACAAATTACAGCAGACCAAACTGTATTTAATCAAGTGAAAGTGCCTCGAAATGATGGTACGAACTATGCAGACTATCTTCTCAATAATGTGGATATTAACTGTATCGCTATAGATAAAGCCAACAGAAAATGGTTTGGCACCAATGGAAATGGAGTTTATCTTATTAGTACCAACAATATAGAACAATTAGAGCATTTTACTACATCCAACAGTAAATTATTATCAGATCATATTGAAGCAATAGCCATTGACGACAATACAGGAGAAGTTTTCTTTGGAACAGACAAAGGACTCTGTTCCTATGAAAGCGATATCAACTCCATAAATGACGAAATGACCAAAGATAATGTATGGGCATATCCAAATCCTGTTAAACCAGATTATACAGGAGACATCACCATAACAGGTCTTGCTGTCAATGCAACGGTCATGATTTTAACATCTAATGGTTCTTTGGTACATCAAGGAAAAAGTTCATCTGGTATCTACAAATGGGACGGAAGAGATCTAAAAGGTAAAAAAGTAGCAAGTGGTATCTATATGGTTGCTACAGCTACCGAAAATGGAGAAAAGGGAACTGTTTGTAAAATAGCTATAATCAAATGATATCAAATAGGAATTTATATATAGTCAGTATTATTATCAGTATTCCATTCATCTTATGGGCAATATTACAAATATTGCCTACATTTGATGATTGGACAACTTTATCTCTCCCCAATTACGACCCCGATTATCTTTTATATATATTACCATTTGGCATGACTTGGCGCCCAGGCGATGCTATTTGGGGATATATCAATGCTATTGATTATCAGCTATATCCTGCATTAAATCATGTCATGATTTTTATAGCTCATATTTGTAGTACGTTCGTTATTTACAAATTAACAAAAGTATTAGATTTCAAGAATGTTGCAAGAAATATTGCTACAACATTCTTTTATCTATCACCATGTGTTTTGGGTACGATTCTTAGTTGCGATGCACTCAACCAAAGTTATTCTCATCTCTGGGGAATCTTATCTGTATATTTATACTTGGTACTAATCGGAAAAAAAAGATATATATATTGGCTTGGTTGTGTAACATTAGCTACATTTGCAAAAGATAATGGATTAGCATGGTCTATCATTCCACCAATAATAGCATTTGCATTCAACAAAATAGACAAGAAAACTTTCAAGCAGGATTTTATCATTGGTTTTTCTTGGGCAATTCTATATGGAATCATTCGTCTTACCATACCTTCTACATACGTTAAAAATGGAAGTTACGAAGAAGATATAGTAAGCCTGCATAGTAGAATTAAAGGATTTACAAGCTGGATCAGCTATACATGGTTTGCCGCTGATTACATAGCAATTGTTCATAAACCAAGCAGGAATCTGATATTAGGATTATCTACCACCATATTATCTTGTATTTTCATGATAAACATCTGGTGGAATCAAAAAATTTGGAAAAGAAAAGAACTTCTGCTGCTTATTTTAACGATGTTTATCGTAGCATCACCACACCTGCTTATCAGCATGAGTATTATGAATACATATTGTTCATTGGGAATTGCTACATTGATTATCGGCTTTTTAGCAAATGAATACCAGAAATCAGAGAAGAAACTTCAATTTCTATTTATATTATACGTTATTGCAGCTATCATAACAGACGTTCACCACTGGTATAAAGCCTGGCAAACCTCTCTTCCTGGCAGAGATATAGCCATTTCAATAGTAGAAAAAACAGGAAAGCCAGCCAACAAGGTGTACTGCATTATGGTAAAAGACGATAATCCTAAATTCTCTTCATTTTGCGTACCTACAAATGAAGCTATCGGATGGGGGCGTTCTGTTTGGGCAATTACAGGTTATAAATGGCCTAAGGAAATACAAGATACGACACTGGATTGTACACCAACAGCAGGTCAAGAAGCTATAAATTTAGCTTACACTATCAAAAAGACAAATAAATTCGACTGTATATGGATTATAAACAAGAAATATGTAAAAGTGATAAGATGAAATTGATCTCTATCCTCATTCCATGCTATAATGAAGCCGGTAATCTCTCGTTGCTATATGAGCATTTATCAGCTTTCATCAACAACCATTCATTATACCAATGGCAAATTCTCCTCATCGATGATGGAAGTAAAGATAATTCGCTCCAAATAATAGAAGAAATACGTAAGAAAGACCAGCGATTCTGCTATATTAGTCTTTCCCGAAATTTCGGTAAGGAGAATGCAATGCTTGCAGGATTTGACCACGTACAGGGAGATTGCTGTGTCATCATGGATGCTGATCTACAACACCCTATAGAGGTAATTCCAGAGATGCTGAAACTTTGGGAAGAAGGGTATGATGACGTATATGCCAAAAGAAAATGTAGAGGCAAAGAAAGTTGGTTGAGGAAAAAACTTTCTCTCTCCTATTATAATATTCTGCAGAAAATAGCAAACGTAGATATATTACCCAATGTAGGAGATTTCCGGATTCTGGACAGAAAGTGTATCAATGCAATGATAGAACTTCGTGAAACTCAAAGATATACAAAGGGCTTATATTGTTGGATTGGATTCAACAAAAAAGAAATAGAATTTACACAAGGAGATAGAACACAAGGAACTTCCTCTTTCAATTATCATAAACTCATCAATTTAGCAATCGAGGGAATTACGTCTTATTCCACTGCTCCTTTAAGAATATCCACATTATTAGGAATCATCGTTTCGTTCTCTGCTTTCCTATATATGTGCTATATATTCATAAAAACTATCATTTTAGGAGAACCTGTACATGGATTTCCTACTCTCATTATTGTCATCCTATTCTTAGGAGGAGTACAATTATTATCACTCGGAATTATCGGAGAGTATTTGGGCAGAATATTCTTAGAAACTAAACATAGGCCCATATATCTTATCAGAAAAAAAGAAGGTATCTGAGATATATTAAGAAAAAATAATGATCATGAATATAAAAAAAATAAATATTATATATCTATTGATTATCATGGTGGCTTACTATATATTAAGCTACTTGACACCTTTTTGTCTAAACGACGATCTCGTTTATAAGTTTATATGGCCTTATGACAATGATTCATTCACAACCCCTATAAAAACCATCAAAGATGTAATAGAATCTCAATATATACACTATCATGTATTGAATGGCAGAAGTATTATTCACTTTTTCATCCAGTTATTTGATGGAATATTAGGAAAAGAACTATGCAATATCATCAGTGCCATCATGTCAGGGTGCTTTATTTTCCTGATGGCAAACTTTATAAACAATAAGAATAAGCTATTAACTTATACCCTTATTACTTCGATGGTATTTCTGATAATACCAGGTTTTCACAACGAATTTCTAATGTTTGTAGGTGTTATCAATTATCTTTGGGTTGGAACAGTTACCTTACTATTCGTAACACTTCTAAAAAAATATAAGAATCAGACTATTTCTAAAAAGATATTAGCTTTTTCTCCATTATCTTTTCTTGCAGGATGGCTGCATGAAGGAATTACGGTACCAATATCTCTTTCTTTGGTTATATATTGTATCTATAACTATAAGAATATCGTCAAATCACCCATATTATATTGTACACTTTGGTATATTTTAGGTACTGCCTTTTGCATATTCTCACCAGGAACAATGCAAAGAATAGGCAACCCAGAATACACAGGATTTATACAATTCATCACCCAAAAATTATTCATGGGTACAATATGCCTGATGCAGTTAAGAATATCGATTTTGATGATTATACTTGCTGTATTTACATTTTGCTATAAAAAGAATATTTGGAAAGACCATTTATGTAAATATAAATACTTATATTTAACATGGATATTTTCTTTTATTCCTGTTTTTGGTAGTAATACGACAGAAACAAGAACTATTTTTTTTACAGAATGCATTGCACTAATCATTGCCGTTGATTTACTTTTGCCATATTTGAATAAATATGGTAAAGGCACGATTATATGTTGTAATATAGCAACATTATTGGTTTATAGCTTTGTATTAAAGTACACTATCAAGAATTATCAGAACTACAAGTATATCCTGCAACAACTTGAAAATCCTGCTACTACCATCATATCAGTTCCACAAATTTCGGAATTAAACAATAAGTTCTTGAATAGTTACATTAGAGAACCTATCAAATTCGGCCCCTTTGAAAATGCTCAAGGTTTTGTACAAAATAATACACATATTAAATGTATGAAGATTCTTTATCACAAGAAAGCCCTATATCTCCTTCCAGAAGATATCGTTGCGCATATATATAAGAATGATTTAAAAAATAACCATTTCGCCTATAATAAAAATAAAGAAATGATTCTTGTTAAACAAAAAAACAACAAGAAAATCAATAGTGTAACTTTTAAATTAAGCACAGAAAATATAAGTTCACTACCATTCTACAAAAGATTTTTAGCATACAAAGGAAATACTTATTCTACGACAAAAGAATATTTCGAAACGATGCCATTTCGAGGAGAGAATTATTTATTCATTTGTTGCCCAACAAATAATATTAAAAGAAGAATTCAAAAAGTAATATATCAGCAATAAGAATATCAGCAGACATTTTTATAAAAATTAGCTTACTCATAGAATTCATAGATAATGAATAGTAAATTGAAAATGTATTTTTCTGAAAAGAATAACCAAATAAGTTTGCCATCTCATTATATTTTCGTATTTTTGCAATCATGAAGTTGAGCATCATCATACCCGTATATCGCACACAAAATACACTACAACGGTGTTTAGAAAGTATCTTGTGCCAATCATTCACCGACTATGAGATAATCCTTGTGGACGATGGGTCACCTGATAATTGCCCATATCTCTGTGATGAATATGCACAGAAAGATGCCCGGATTAAAGTGATACACAAAGAAAATGGTGGATTAAGCGATGCACGTAATATAGGAATCCAACAAGCACAGGGCGAATATATTACCTTTATCGATAGTGATGATACGATAAAAAATGGTACACTTTCTGCTCTTTTGAAAGAACTGGAAAAATATCCTAATACAGATATGTTAGAATACCCTATATTTGAAAGATTTGGACATACTACGAGAGAACATATTCTATCCTTTAAGGAAAACGAATATGATAATGCCATAGATTATTGGCTAACGGAAAGAGCATATAATCACACTTATGCATGCAACAAGATTTATAAACGCTTTTTGTTTGAACGAATCCGCTTTCCAAAGGGTAAAAACTTCGAAGATGTCTTGACTACTCCATATCTCATTGGACTATTGCCGATAAATGGAGATTTTCTGATGCCTAAAATCAGAACAACGAATGTAGGCTGCTACGAATACCGCTGGAATAATCAAGGTATTACAGCTAATGCTAAATATGAGGATTTATACCATCTCTATAATGGCCATAGCCAAACCATTCAGGTCATCATGAGCCAAATAGAAACACGGAAAGAACTTATCCAGAAATATAGCCTTTCTCTGCAAGACTTTATGCTGCAGATTCTCAATGTCCTACTCGACCTCTACGAGCTATCAGGCAAATATGAAGATAATCCACCAGTTATCCACTATGTTGAAAAACTTGGTAAAGTGGTGAAAATCAAAGATTTAAAACTCAGATTATTAAACTTATTAGGTTATCATAACTTATGCAGACTCAACAGAATTATACACAGAATTTACAGGCACCGATAGTAAGTTTCATCGTTACTACTTACAATTTGCCTATCGAATATATCAAGGAATGTCTCGACAACATTCTACAACTCTCCCTGAACCCTAAAGAGAGAGAAATTATTCTCATTGACGATGGTAGCGATATCTGTCCTTTGAATGACTTGGCAGAATATCTGCCAAATATCATCTACCTGCGCCAACCTAACCAAGGTGTAAGCGTAGCCCGCAACTATGGTATGAAAATCGCTACTGGTAAGTATATCCAGTTTATTGATGGTGATGATTATATCCTAAAAGCAGCTTATGAACACTGTCTGGATATCGTGAGATACCATCAACCAGATATCGTCACATTCAATTACTGCAAAAATAATAAGAATATAGAGCCTTCATACGAATTGCCGACACCTGTTACTGGTACAGATTTTCTTAATAATATCAACCTCCATGGTGCTGCATGGTCATATATTTTCCGCCACAGTATCGTTGGAAGCCTGCAGTTTACTCCAGGTATCGTTTATGGAGAAGATGAGGAATTTACTCCTCAACTCTTCTTGCGTGCAGAAAGGATTTTCAAGATCAATACTGAGGCTTATTTCTATAGAGACAACAAAAATTCGGTAAGCCATCAATATCATAAGGAGAAAATTCAGCTGCGTATGGACAATAGTATGGAAGTCCTTTTACATCTTCAGCAACTGTTGGACAAGATACCTGTGGCTGAGCGTCAGGCCCTAAACCGCCGTATCGCACAACTCACAATGGACTATCTGTATAACAATATCCGTCTGAACCATTCTCTGATCAGTTTGAATAAATGTATCAAGCAGCTGAGATCACATGGACTATATCCGCTTCCTGACAAGGATTATACCAAGAAATATACGATGTTCAGAAAAGCTATCAGTACCTACGTAGGAAGAATCGGCCTTTTGCTTTTCATTAAGAAATAAACAAGTTTTCTACTTATCATAATAAAAGTGCCCATTTTTTAAATATTTTAGAAAAAACTGATAGTTGATCGAAAAAATGAAAATTCTACTTTTAGGCGAATATAGCAATGTTCATGCCACGCTTGCCGAAGGACTTCGCAAGTTGGGGCATCAGGTCACCGTTTTGTCCAACGGTGACTTTTGGAAAAATTATCCACGAGATATCAACCTGGTAAGAAAGCCGGGAAAGCTTGGCGGAATGCTTTATTTGGCCAAGTTATTAACAAATGTGCATAAACTACGTGGATATGACATTGTACAACTCATCAATCCAATGTTTTTAGAATTAAAAGCAGAGCGCATCTTCCCTATCTACCGCTATTTACGCCGACATAATAAAAAGATAATACTGGGTGGATTTGGCATGGATTATTATTGGGTAAATGTATGTTGTAAAGATAAACCTCTGAGATACAGCGACTTCAATATCGGTGATGAATTACGGACCAATGCTGATGCGCTGAAAGAAAGAAAAGACTGGCTTGGAACGGAAAAGGAACGTCTCAACAAGATGATAGCGGAAGATTGTGATGGAATCGTAACTGGACTCTATGAATACTGGGCATGTTATCAACCAAGTTTTCCACAGAAAACTACATTTATCCCCTTTCCTATCCATACTTATCCACAATATTCCAACATTTCTGATGACATCCCTAAAAAAATAAAACTATTCATCGGTATCAGCAAAAGCAGAAGCGAATATAAAGGCACAGACATCATGCTCAAGACTGCACAGGCCATTGCTCAGAAATATCCCGATCAGGTAGAACTTCGTGTGGCGAAAGGTGTACCATTTGCTGAATATGTAGAAATGATGAATGGCAGCGATGCTATCCTCGACCAGCTCTACAGTTATACTCCAAGTATGAATCCGCTGGAAGCCATGGCAAGGGGGATTATCTGCATCGGTGGTGGTGAGCCAGAAAATTACGAGATTATACACGAGGATCATTTACGTCCTATTATCAATGTGCTTCCCTATTACGAAAGCGTATATCAGGCACTGGAACATCTTGTATTGCATCCTGAACTCATTCCTTTGCTCAAGCGGCAAAGTATTGAATACATCAGCAAGCATCACGACTATATCAAGGTTGCTAAAAGATACGAGGCTTTCTATCTGCTATGCCCTTCAAGCGGTCCCTCGGGGACCACGTGATGGGGAACCGGTGAACATGAGACGAGCAACCGTTGCTCACGAGGTGGGCAACAAGTGCCCAAACTAAGGACTACAATTGGGCAATATTCAATAAGTTCATACATTAAAAATGGCACAAAAAAAATGAGCTCTCATCACTATGAGAGCTCAATTTTTGCTTAATTTTCCTAATATATTTTGTATAAGTAAAAGATGATGATAACGTTTCTCAACGTCTGTTTGATTTAACTGATGCAAAGATACTGCCTTTTTCATGTAAGCAGTCGCAAATATCAATTTTTATAGGGTAAAATCTGATTTTACACCTAATTCAAACAGTTTTTACTACCCTTTTGCTCTTTTTATCCACCTTTTTATTGTGATTTTATAAATATCCTATATGAATTTACACGTATTTTATGATAAAGAAAGCATTTTCTCAATCGGCTTTACAGCCTCTTTTGCAATATTTTCTTCCACTTCAACAGTAGGCCAACCATATTTCAAGGCGTTATAAATCTTCTGGAGTGTATTCATCTTCATATATTCACACTCATTGCAGCTACACCCTACTCCACCTTCACTTACCTCAGGAGGAACAGGATAGAATGTAACCTGAGGACAGTTGCGCTCCAGTTCGTGCAGAATACCAGCCTCTGTAGCGATGATATATTCCTTGATTTCAGGATGCTCCTTGGCATAGTTGAGCATAGTAGCCGTAGAACCCTTCACATCAGCCACAGCCAATACCGGAGCCTTACACTCCAGGTGAGCCATCACCACAGCCTCAGGATGCTCTTTCTTGAGTTTTACGATGGCCTCTACAGAGAATTTCTCATGCACATGGCATCCACCATTCCAGAGGAGCATATTTCTGCCCGTCACGCTGTTGATATAGTTGCCGAGGTTATAATCTGGTCCAAAGATAATTTTTTCGTCCTGTGGGAAGCTGTCAATCACCTTCTTGGCATTACCGCTGGTAACCACACAATCGGTCAGAGCTTTCACGGCAGCAGTCGTATTCACATAACTTACCACCTTGTATCCAGGATGCTCTTCCTTATACTTTTTCAAATCCTCAGCCTTGCAGCTGTCGGCAAGCGAACAACCCGCATTCAGATCAGGACACAAAACCGTCTTGTCAGGACTCAGGAGTTTGCAAGTCTCAGCCATGAAGTGTACACCACACATCACCATCACCTTGGCATCCGTTTCAGCAGCCTTGCGAGCCAAGGCCAAACTGTCGCCCACAAAGTCTGCGATATCCTGGATATCCCCCACCGTATAGTAGTGAGCCAGAATAATAGCATCCTTCTCTTTGCAAAGCTGTCTGATTTCAGCTTTCAAATCCAAGGTCTCGTCAACAGGTTCGTCAACGTATCCTTTTTCAATCCATTCTTTTTTCACCATAACATTAATATTATATTTCTATTTTTAAATTTAAAAGAAAAGAATATAGGGATTATGATATGCCGTGGATAAGTGGATAAAAAATGCTCAGAAAGTTTGCATATTTAGTTATCCAAGTCTTTTCCCTACTTATTAAAAACTTATTCTCCTACGTTCTTGTTGGCTCATAATGTTTTAAATGACTTATTAACATTTCCCCAATTCGGTGCAAAGTTAATAAGTTTATATCTTTTTTCAGTCAAAAATCGTGAAAAACTTCCTAAAAACTAAATAATAACCCTGTGGATATCCGCATTTCATAAGTCAGAGACGGGTATGTGTGGATTTCCACAAAGTTATTACAGAGTTATTAAGATGGTTATACATACACTTTTCCACGGATTTGTGGAAAACGGAGAGAAGTCTAAAAACAGATAGTCCCACAGATTTCACTGATTTACACAGATCTATTTGAAACCATGTGTAATTCTGTAATATCTGTGGGACTACTTTACAGGATGTAGAGTGTGTGACTTATGACACATCCTCTATATATTTTTATAGTTTATCAGTTACTTTAGCAACTTTTTGATGCGTTCTACAATCATCTCTGGCTCTATATTGTTCAAGCAGGCATAGTCACCTCTCATGCAAGGCTTGTTACCATAGATGCTGCAAGGACGGCAAGGCAGGTCGATTTGCACGGAATGGAGGATATTCTGATTCCATCCCATAAAGCCTGCGTAAGGATGCGTAGCACCCCAAACGCTGACTACAGGTGTGTGAACCAAGGAAGCCAAGTGCATATTTCCACTATCCATGCTGAGCATGACATCCAGGTAGCTCATCAGGTTGAGTTCCTGTGATAAACCGCTGAGTTGTGCAGAAGCATTGATAACTTGTGGATATTTCCCAGCCCACTCAATCATGATAGGAGTTTCGTCTTTTCCGCCTCCGAAAAGATATAAACGGGCTTGTGGATAACTGTGGATAAGTTGCTGGATAACTGTTTCCATCTTTTCCGTAGGATAAATCTTTCCCTTGTGCGCAGCAAAAGGAGCGATACCGATCCATGGTGCCGCATTTTCCCCAGGTTTGTGGATAATTCCTTCCTGGTCTGTGAATATCTGTTCAGGAAGAGAAGTCAAATCCCCTTTTCCTTCTCCATAGATGGAAGTGAAATCCAAATCTACAGGATAACCTAAGCGTGCAAAGACATCAGCATAGTTTTGGAAAGAAGTAGGTTGCTGCACAAACTGTTTGTTATTGGCAGCTATGAGTTTTCTCTTTCCCTTGCGATGCTTGTCGATATGGGCAACTTTAAAGTTATCCAGATTGAATCTCATGCGTAAGTAATCCGAACGAAGAACACTATGCAGGTCGGCAATAGCCGTAAACTGTTTAGCAAGAAGACGTCGATAGAGAGCATTCAAGCCTTTGATACCTTTATATTCCCCTTTGATGTCAGCCTCCATAAATCCGATGTTGGGTGCAAGATCTGTGAAGAATGGTCTGGCAAAGGGGCGACTGAGTACGGTGATTCTTACGTGAGGATATTGTTTGGCCAAAGAATAGACTACTGGTACAGTCATGGCAACATCTCCCATGGCTGAGAATCTGATGACAAGGATATGCTCAGTTTTCATTCTTTTACTTCTATATATAATAATGTATAGGAAAGAATATGAGAAGAATGAACATCATAGAAACTTTCATCTCATATTCTTTCCGGTTAGGCTTATTTGTGTTGTCTTTGAAAGAAAGACTATTTCTGGTTGTAAAGTACAGGGTTTGTAGAAGGGTCGTTGTACATCTTCATCTGTCGATACACCTTCATGTACTTACGTCCAGCCTCGATATCTTCCAGAAGCTGGTCGATAGCTGTGCTCAGATCCACCTGCTGCTCCAGGAGTACATCAAGTTTAGCCTGGCACTTAGCCTTATGTTCGGCAGAAGCCTCAGGGCGCTCTACCTGCTCCTTCATGTGATAGATTTTGAGGGCAAGGATGCTCAGTCGGTCAACAGCCCATGCAGGACTTTCCGTATTGATGCGAGCATTATCCTGTACCTTCACGTCTTTATAGATTTCACGGAAATAAGAGTCGATTTGTTCCACGAGATCAGTACGATCCTGATTACTCTTGTCGATGCGGCGCTTCAAAACCAGCGCTTCAGCAGGGTCTATCTGTGGATCTCGGATGATATCTTCGAAATGCCACTGAACGGTATCTATCCAACATTTCAAGTAAAGTCGGTTCTCAATACTACCCTCTTCAAAAGGGTTATTGATAGGAGTATCAATGTTATCTTTCACGTGATAATCGTTAATAGCCTGATTGAAAATCTTATTTGCGTTTTCTGTAAATGCCATATCGCTTTAATTATTAGTTCAACTTGTGCACAAAAGTAACTAAAATATTGCAAATAACCAACTAAAAATCAGAAAAAAGCAGATTTTCGTGCACAAATTAGGGGTATTTGTGCACTGATATGCACTTTTTTCCTTAAAAAGTTTGCTTATATCAAAAAAAAAGTGTTCCTTTGCACTCGAATTTTTAATTAGAAATCGATTTATAAACATTTTAAAAGTTAAAATTATGTCAGAAATTGAAAGCAAAGTAAAGGCAATTATCGTTGATAAACTCGGTGTTGATGAGGCAGAAGTTAAGCCAGAGGCAAGCTTCACAAACGATCTCGGTGCAGATTCTTTGGATACAGTAGAGTTGATTATGGAGTTCGAGAAGGAGTTCTCTATCTCTATCCCAGACGATAAGGCTGAGAAGATTGCTACTGTAGGTGACGCTATCGCTTACATCGAGGAGAACGCTAAGTAATTTAGCAACTAATTTATACTAAATGGAATTAAAAAGAGTTGTAGTAACAGGTCTCGGTGCTGTGACTCCAGTTGGTAATACTCCTGAGGAGACTTGGGAGAGCCTGATTGCTGGTAAGAGCGGTGCTGCACCTATTACTCATTTCGATACAACCCTTTTCAAGACCAAGTTTGCTTGCGAGGTTAAAGACCTGAACATCAATGAGTGGATTGACCGTAAGGAGGCTCGCAAGCTTGACCGTTATACCCAGTTGGCTATGATTGCAGCTATGCAGGGTGTAAAGGACGCTAATATCGATCTTGAGAAGGAAGACTTGAACAACGTTGGTGTTGTATTTGGTGTAGGTATCGGTGGTATCAAGACATTCGAGGATGAAGTGTCGTATTTCGCTACTCACGAGGAGAACGGTCCTAAGTTCAATCCGTTCTTCATCCCTAAGATGATTGCAGATATCGCTTCTGGTCAGATTTCAATCCACTTCGGATTCCACGGACCAAACTACACTACTACATCTGCATGTGCATCTTCAAGCAATGCTTTGGCTGATGCCTTCAACCTGATTCGTTTGGGCAAGGCAAACATCATCGTGAGCGGTGGTGCCGAGGCAGCTATCTGTGCATGTGGTGTAGGCGGTTTCAATGCTATGCACGCATTGTCAACACGTAATGATGACCCTGAGCATGCTTCACGTCCATTCAGCGCAAGCCGTGATGGATTTATCATGGGCGAGGGTGCTGGTTGCTTGATTCTCGAGGAACTGGAGCACGCTAAGGCTCGTGGTGCGAAGATTTATGCAGAGATGGTGGGTGAGGGCGAGAGTGCTGATGCTTATCACATCACAGCTTCTCATCCAGAAGGTCTTGGTGCTAAGCTCGTTATGGAGCGTGCACTTGCTGATGCCAATCTGAAGCCAGAGGATATTGATTACATCAATGTTCACGGTACATCTACTCACGTAGGTGATATCTCAGAGGCTAAGGCTATCAAGGCTGTCTTCGGTGATGCTGCTTACAAGCTCAACATCAGTTCTACCAAATCAATGACTGGTCACCTCCTCGGTGCTGCTGGTGCAGTAGAGGCTATGGCTTGTGTTCTTAGTGTGAAGAACGATATCGTTCCTCCTACTATCAACCACGAAGAGGGTGATAATGATCCTGAGCTCGACTACAACTTGAATTTCACCTTCAACAAAGCTCAGAAGCGTGAGGTTCGTGCTGCATTGAGCAATACATTCGGATTCGGTGGTCACAACTGTTGTGTAGTATTCAAGAAGTATGCTGAATAATTTAATAGATAGAATAAAGCTCTCTTTCCGCAAGGACAAAGAGCTTTATTTTTCTTTGTACCAGATTCTTGGTTTCTATCCTCACAATATCAGTTATTATAAGATGGCTCTGATGCATAAGAGCATTATGCACCGTAATGCCAAGGGAAAGCCTGTCAACAATGAGCGATTGGAATTCTTGGGAGATGCCGTGCTGGATGCTGTTGTGGGCGATATCGTATATCAACATTTCCCTGGAAAGCGTGAGGGATTCCTTACCAATACAAGAAGTAAATTGGTGCAGCGTGATACGCTCAATAAATTAGCCCAGGAGATGGGAGTCAACCAACTTGTTTTATCTAACGGACACAGTTCTTCTCATAACAGCTATATGGGAGGAAATGCTTTCGAAGCTTTGGTGGGTGCCATCTATTTGGACCGTGGTTATGATGCCTGCATGAAATTCATGAAGCAGCGTATTCTGGCAAAAATGATCAACATCGATAAGGTGGCTTATAAGGAGGTCAACTTCAAGAGCAAGCTGATCGAATGGAGCCAGAAGAACCGCGTGAACATTGAGTTTGTATTATGCGACCAGAAGAAGGATGGTAATGGAAACCCTATGTTTACTTTCCTGGTGACGATAGAAGGCATAGAGGGTGACAAGGGCACTGGATATTCCAAGAAGGAAAGCCAGCAGGCTGCTTGTAAGCTTACTCTGGAGCGATTGCGCAAGGAACCGCAGTTTATAGATGCTGTATTCTCTGCCAAGGCCAACAGAACCAAGATGGAAGAGGAACCTGTGGAGAATGTTCCTGATACTGAGGTGAAGGATGACTTCATTATCTCTCAGAATACGGAAACTAAAGAGCCGGAGAAGCATGAGAATGTCTTCAAGGAAGAGGTTTTCGAGGATAGGGCTGTCAAGAAGGTAAATACTGTCGAGACAACCGATTCACAGGAAGAAGATGAATTTGATTTGAGCGATATTTCCGCACAGCCTAAGATACAGAGCCGTGAGGACATCATCGCTGCAGCCGAAGCCGCTGCATTTGCAGAGGAGTAGGGCAGGAAAGAAGAATATATTGATAAAGCCTCGGATGAAAATGGAAGCATTGTATCCGAGGCTTTATATTATATGTATCTTTGGTGCAGAAATATATAAATGTTATGGAAAGAAGTATTATTTTGCGAGTAATGGGTATGGACTTAAACAAGAGAATAATGAATAGATTAAGTCTATTATTCTTTCTTATTTTATTTTCAATGTTATTATCGTGTACTGGTAATAAAGCCTATGATCAACAGCTGAGTAAGGCTGATAGTATCATGGATATAGCAGATGATTCTGCCCAGATAGCTATAAAAATGCTGGATGCTTTAAAACCTGAATGGTCTAAATTTACTAAAGCTCAAAGGATGCGTTATGATTTACTTTATCATAAGGCAATGAATAAGGCATATATAGATTTTACTTCAGATAGTACTATGCTGGCTGTTGTAGATTATTATGAGCATCATGGAACTGCTAATGACAAGATGTTGGCATATTACATTTTGGGGTGCGTATATAGGGATATGCATGAGGCACCAATGGCATTGGAGTATTATAATAAAGCAACGGAGCAGGCTGATACTGCAGCCCAGGATTGTGATTATGCAACGCTATGTAGAGTGTATAGTCAAATGGGGGTATTGTTTTCAAAGCAATATTTACCATATCAAGAGTTATTTTCATTTGAAAAAGCTACCCATTATGCTTATAAAGCTCATGATACTTTAAATGCCATTCGATATTATTATAATAAAACTGGTGCTTATACGTATTTAGATAATGAAGATTCTGCTATAATTGTAAATACAAGAGCTGCAGAATTATTTAGAAAGCATGGGTATGATAGAGCTGCGGATATTGCTTTTGGTTGTAACTATGTTTACTATTTAAAAAGGAATAATATAGATAAAGCTAAGAAAGCTTTTGAAGCGTATAATAGAGCAAATTTTGTAGGAAATCAAAATTATGAAGATTCTTATGCTTTTTTGCTTTATGAGAAAGGTTTGTTTTTTTTACAGACAAACCAGTTAGATTCTGCTTATTGTAAACTCAATGAAAGTTTAAAATTTTCAAAATCATTTAGTAATAAGGCAATAATTACAAAAACTTTGGCTCAATACTACTTAAAAAGTAATAATCCAATCTTGGCAGCAAAGTATGCTATGAAAAGTACAGAATATAATGATTCTGATTTAGTTCGAGTAAGAAAAACACAATTGCATCAGCTACAAGCTATGTATGATTATAGCAGAAACAAAAATTTAGCTATCATTTCTGAGAAGAAAGCTGAAATGAGGACAAATATGATATATATAATCATAATAGGTAGTATTATAATACTATTTATTATCATTTCTCTTTATAAGAGGCAGTTATCTCTCAAGAGTAAAAAGATAATAATAGCGCAGCAATTATATAATGATTGTTTGCATAAACTACAACTATTGCAAGAGGAGAACAAAAAAATAATAGAACATAGAGATGCTGCTGATGCTGAAAAATTAAGAAAAAGCGATGAAGCTATCAATAAATTAAAAAATACAATTAAAGATATTCGTGAAAAATTCTCTACGTCTTTAATGACAGATGTTGATGTTATTTTACAGAATTCTACCATATTTAGAAAAATTCAGTTTATATCATTACATCCTAAAGAACGAATGGAAAAAGAGGATTGGGATGAATTAGAAGAAACTGTAGGCGAACTTATACCTTATTTTTCCCAAATATTAAAAAATCAATTGACTATCAAAGAATATCGTATTTGTTTATTAATCCGCCTTAAGTTTTCACCTACAATTATTGGTAACATCGTAGGATTATCAAATTCAGGAGTATCACTTTCCAGAAAAAGGATGTTGGAAAAAGTGTGTGGAAAAGATGGAACGGCTAAAGATTTCTATAAATTTATTCTTTCTTTGGTCTAAATTATCATTTTAAAATTTCAGTAAAATATTTCAAAACTACCTGAGTATCAGTAACTTTTAATTATTTGTAAATTTTCAGTAAATTATTATTTTTGATTGTTGAGTATTGTTTGCAAAAAGTTTTATATATTTGCACTCGAATTATAAACAATATAAAAATGAATAAAATCAATCGACTTTTATTTGGTGGGGTATTTCTATTCTGTACTTTGCCAATCATGTCTAAGACATACTATTAGATTAGAAGATTATTCAATAATAAAAGTTAAGTATATGAGACAGTTAATAAAAAAGTTATTACTACTACTTATGTTAGTTTATCCACTAACAGGTGTTGCTCAAACAGAAGTTATTTCAGAAAAGTATAAACTGGAGAAAAAATGTTTGAATAAAGAAATCGTAAAGAGTAAGCGATATTCTTATCATCATATAGGTGAGTTTTATAAGTTGAAAGATTTGGAACTTACTAATAAAATAAAACCAAAGTCTGTTGACTTTTCTGCTTTTAGAAATAGGGTTGATGAAATAAAATTCCGTAATGAGGTTTTAAATACAGTAAATAAGCTTCTCTCTCAGCATGAGAAAAAACTCTTATCTGAAAATCAATGCAATTTACTTTTTGCTTTCTATATAGATGAAAGTTATAAGACTATTATGGTAGAAATTGTCAGTTATAAAGAAGTTGATAATATTCTTACTATAAGAAAAATAGTTAAAATTATAGATAAAATAAAAAAGAAAAGGTTGAAAGGTATTATACCTATACCTAAAGGGAATTATATCAAACTAACAATAGTGAGGAGATATAATGCATAGTTTATAGTTTTGTTCATTATAAAAATATTGCTAAAAAATAGAATATGAAAAAGTTATTGCTGATATGTTTTGCTTGTTTCTTTTATTTGTTTTCTTTTGCTCAAAAAGAAAATTCGAAAGATTCAGTTTCTTTTAATATTCCTGTCTATTTGGTTGATGGGGTGGAAGTTCTATCTTTGGATAGCATTTCAAAAGATGATATAGAGTCTGTTGATATAGTAAAAGATCCGAAAATATTGAAGTATTTCTATCCTCGTATGGGTGGTTTAATGCTTATTAAAACAAAATCTCAAAAGCAACTTCGCTCTATTATACAGAAGTATAAAGAAGAATTGAAAAAAAATAAAAAACATCCAACAAAGAAAGGGGAAATTAGAATAAGATAACTAATTAAAATCATATCAACTATGCGTAGTATTATATTATTGTTAGTCTGTTTGTTCAGCATATGCCTGAAGGCACAGACAGAGTTTAGAGTGTATCAGAAAGAATCTAAGAAAAGCTGGTATTATATAAGTGCGCCAATCAATGGCACGAAACTTAATGATATTTTGATAACTACTGGAGATGCTGGTTTTTATATCAAGGAGCATGACTTCAATGAACTGTTTCCTGACCACTCTTTTGCAAAGTCCAAGTTGAAGGTGCGGTCTATAGAATGTTTTAGAAAAAAGTATCTTGTGAAGAATATTTTTGTGGGAAAATTCAATGTGGGGAATGTTTGCTTTGTTGGAAATATCTTCGTGCTGGAAAATTCTTATCCGTTTACTGCAAAACTTGATGTGCAAAACCTCTGCAACTTTTCCGACTCTACCAAAAACGTTATCAATCTTAATTTTGCTGAGCAAAAGTTGGCTTTTGTGGATATGAATGCCGTGGATACTACAAAGTTAAGCAAGTTTGACATCCTTTCTGTCTATCCTTCAATTGTAATAAAGGTGCCGATAACTATCCGACAGGATGGAAAAATGTGGAACCTGGAAGGAAACATGAGGCTGTATCTGAGTAATGCAGAGTTGATAGAGTTTTATCCAAGTAAGTATCTGGATGAGTTTTGTAAACAAACGAAGGTGAAACTGATAGATGTTTATAATGACTATTTGGATAGCTATAAAGCTATCAGATATGATAAGTTAAAGATAGGTACTAAGTACTTTCCTAATCATTTTATTCCTATCATGAAAAATATCTCTATTAAAAACAGTTTTGGCAGTATCAATGGTTCGTTTTTTAAGGGGAATTTTTATATTGACTTGAAGAAAAATAAGCTTTATTACGAATAAAATATGCTGCTAATGGAGACTGCGCATTTGCAGAGAAATAAAAGCAGACAATAAAGGCTTTAGTGATAGGCTATTTCACTAAAGCCTTTATTGGTAGTATGCTCGGCACGAGCATTGTCTAACGGGTGCAAGTCCCGAGTAAGCCCTAATAGCGGGAATTACATAGCCAAGGGCAAGGGTGTTCATCGTGAGGTGAAATCCGAAAGAAGCCGGCGGCAAACATCTGACCTAACGGACAGAAACTTCATACAAGGCATATGACTGTGGGTAAGGTTGCTACGCAAACCAAAGCCCGATAGCTATTCGGAACGGTCGGTGTAAATGAAGTGGGTATAAGATGGAAAGACAATGCCCTTATCCGAGGAGGTCTCACGGACGCTTCAAATAGTTTTTTTTACGAAAGAAGCGGAGTAAAGCTTGCCGTGAGAAGTCAGCAGACGCCATAGTAGTGCAATAGTCGATAACGTTGCACGAAGGGCTGAACCTAACAATTAAACGATAGTAATTGAAACATACTTCATGAAGGAAAGAATGCAGAAAACATTATCCCAAGTTAATGGCTGCCCCCAAAGAGATAGGTCGGAAACCGAATGGTATGGGGGAGTGCAGACCTTCATGTGGATGTGTGAAGACAACATCGTGGAAGTACCATTCGACAAGGAACACCTTTTCGAGCAAATTCTTAGTCCTTCAAATCTCAACCGAGCCTACAAGGCGGTTATGAGAAACAAAGGCTGTGGTGGTATCGACAAGATGTCGTGTGAGCAGTTGCTCCCATGGCTCTTGACCAATAAGGACTTGCTTATCCGTTCCTTGATGGACGGTTCTTACCGTCCGAACCCAGTGAAAAGGGTAGAAATACCCAAAGACAATGGCAAGATGCGCCTGTTGGGAATACCTACAGTAGTAGACCGTCTGGTGCAACAAGCCATAAACCAAGTACTGACTTCCATCTATGAGAACCAATTCTCCAAGACGAGCTACGGCTTCCGTCCGAGAAGAGGATGTCATGACGCACTTCGTGGAGCGCAAAGGATAATCAACGAGGGTTACATATATGTAGTAGACCTTGACCTTGAACGCTTCTTCGACACTGTAAGCCATAGCAAACTCATAGAAATTCTCAGCCGTACCATCAAAGACGGCAGAGTGGTCAGTCTTATACACAAATATCTCCGAAGTGGTGTAATGAACAAAGGTTTGTTTGAAGCGAGCGAGGAAGGAACTCCCCAAGGAGGACCGCTAAGTCCGTTGTTGAGCAACATCATGCTCAACGAACTGGACAAAGAACTCGAACGCAGAGGACTCCCCTTTGTGCGTTATGCCGATGACTCGATGATATTCTGCAAGTCCAAAAGGGCTGCAATGCGAGTGAAGGAGTCTATAACCCGATTTATAGAAAATGTTCTATATCTCAAAGTCAACAAGGAAAAGACCGTAGTGTCGTATGTGCGCGGAGTGAAATACCTCGGCTACTCCTTTTATGTAATGAAAGGCGAATGCCAACTCACGGTGCATCCAAAGTCCAAAGCCAAGATGAAGTCAAAGCTAAAAGAACTGACAAGTCGCAGTAATGGGTGGGGATATGCCAATAGAAAGCAAAAATTGAAAGAATACATAAGAGGTTGGGTCGGCTATTATCGTCTTGCCAATATGAAGCGTCTTCTGCTTGAAACAGACGAATGGTTAAGACGTAGAATACGCATGTGTATATGGAAAGCTTGGAAGAAAACCAAGACAAAGGTGGCAAACCTCATTAGATGTGGTATCAATAAATACCAAGCATACGAATGGGGTAATACTCGCAAGGGCTATTGGCGAATAGCTGACAGCCCTATTCTAAAAAGGGCGATAGATAACAATAAACTACGCTCCGCAGGGTATGCTACTTTAATGGAGACGTATCTCGAATGGTATCCAAAATAGGAACCGCCGTATGCGGAACCGCACGAACGGTGGTGTGAGAGGTCGGAAAACGAAAGTAGGAAGAAAACTGCTTCGTTTTCCTCCTACTCGATTAGTGTTCCACCTGCTATAATGGTGCAAACACAAGAAACAACATCTTATTATTTCTTGATAAGCCTTTTGATTTCATTTGATTCGTTTGTCAACTTTCTTGCCAAGCTATCTTTGTATGCTGCTATCTCCACCATTTTATGATAACGAAAGATTGAATCTTCATAAACAGTAACACGACTTCTCACATCATCAATAACTTTCTCATCTCGGCAAACAGAGAAATGCTTTTCGATGTAGCGAATATTCGGGTCGTCAGATGGAAGAACCATTTTTAAGGCTCTATACTTCAAGTCTGCCTCCTCCCAATCTTGATGCGCTCGCCATTGGGTGAGATTGCCCCAAATGGAGAGAACAAGAGATAGAGCCAAGCCACCAATGAAAAGAAGAACATACTTTGAAGTTGGCTCGAAGCGATGAGTCACAACTTTCTTCAGAGGTGTATTACCCATTGCGTGAAGTTTGTCCTGCACATTTTTTGATGTGGCATTCAGCTCTTGTTTCACCTGATTAATTGCATCAAACAAGAGTTTGCTTCGCTGTTCTCCGTTACTTGCTTCTTTCTTGGTAAGGTCGGTAAAGATGCAGATAGCCTCTCTTAATCTTACCAATTTGTCAATAGACTCCCCTTCTTTTACAGCCATAGCAAGGATTGCTTTTTCAAGCTTGCTTATATTAACACTTACAGAGACCGGAGTTCTTTCCGCCTCTGTATTCTTTGGTGAGGCAGAAAGTTCATCGACTTTCTGCTCCAATCTCTCAACTGTGCCGTAGATGGCTTCCAATAGTTCTTCTTTCATAT
>ENA-OPWO01000094-OPWO01000094.1-human-gut-metagenome-genome-assembly--contig:-NODE-94-length-34940-cov-2.740892_pt1 | contig 34940 bp, 30 predicted proteins | sample MGYA00241510_ERZ502012 | MGnify/ENA primary metagenome ERZ502012 (study PRJEB25962, sample SAMEA2041923) | human gut metagenome | biome: human gut; feature: human-associated habitat; material: faeces...
ATAACCAGTAAACTTTCCTCATTCTTCTCTCAAACACTTTTTATATGTACTTTCTCTTAAGAAAACAAGCATGTTATCTTTAAGACATTGCAAAGTTAATCATTATTTTTCAGATTATCAAGTATTTACCGCATTTTTTTACGTTTTTAACAGTATTGTTTTTCTTTTGGAATATTTATGCGCTTTTTTTGATTATTTGCTGAATTTAGTATATTTTATGATTCTGGATAAAAGAAATGTAGGTGTATCATGAGCCGCATCATGTAAACCAAAAAAAGTCCCACAGACTTTAAATATTTACATAGATTTTTATGGCGGAAAGACCAAATCTGTGTATATCTGGAATCTGTGGGACTATATGCTATTAGGCTATCAGCCCGTACCAATCTTGCCTGTTACTTAATTTTTATCCTTTGCGTGGTGCATTGCGGAGTATGTCCAGAAGATGATCCCATACCATCTGCACAGTTGGGATATAGAGTGCTTCCTGTGGAGTGTGTACTTCTCGGAGAGTAGGACCAAAGCTAACCATGTCCAAATCAGGATATTTTTCTGAGAAGAGGCCACATTCCAAACCTGCATGAATACCCTTGACTAATGGTTTCTTTCCGAACAGTTTTTCGTAACTCTTGACGGTGATTTCCGTTAGTTTGCTATCTGTACGCATTTTCCATGCTGGATATTTGTCGCCTACAGTAATTTTAGCTCCAGCCAGCTGGAAGGCAGCTTTCACAGTATTGGTCATGTTTTCCAGATTGCTCATCACATTACTGCGTTGTGAAGCTACGATGTCAATAGCGTTGTCTGTAGTTGTCACACTGGCAACATTGCTGGAAGTTTCTACCATCCATGCAATAGCTTCATCCTGGCAGGTTGTCAACGGCCCGTTATCTACTGCTTGTAAAGCCATGATGAACTTTTCTGCTATTGTTTTTTCGATGACAGGAGATGATTCTGCAGATTCCATATTGAAGACCATATCCTTTTCTGTAACATGGAATTCTTCTTCAACTTCTGATGCAAAGATGTTCCAGTCTATACGAACCTGTTCTTTTACCTCATTCTTGATGGCTAATACTACCTGACCATCACGAGGGATGGCATTGTGCATCTTACCACTATTGAAGTTGACTAATCTGATGTCGCCGTTAAACTTTTCCATCTCCAGATATAGGAAGCGGGCGAGAAGTTTGATGGCATTGGCGCGCTTCTTGTTGATGTCATCACCAGAGTGACCGCCATTTAAGCCTTTCAGACTCAATTTGATGAAGAAGTAACCAGCAGGAGCTTGTTCGCGTTCAAATTCAAATGTAGCGTGAATGGTTTGTCCACCAGCGCAGGAAACGAAAATCTGTCCTTCATCCTCAGAATCCAGGTTGATGAGCATTTGACCAGTCATAAAACCTGCCTCCATGCCATGAGCACCTGTTAAGCCAGTTTCTTCATCGCGTGTAAACACACATTCAATAGGACCATGTTCGATCTCATTGCTGTCGAGGATAGCCAGTTCTATAGCGCATCCAATTCCGTCGTCAGCCCCCAGGGTAGTACCCTTAGCTTTTAACCATTCGCCATCTATATAAGTTTGGATAGCATCCTTGGTAAAGTTGATATCAACATCTACCAACTTGTCGCAAACCATATCCATGTGACTTTGGAGTATGATGGCTTCTCTGTCCTCATATCCAGGTGTAGCTGGCTTTCTGATAATCACATTGCCAGTTTTGTCAACATTGGTTTCAAGATTTCTGCTTTCGCCAAAATCTTTGAGGAACTCAATCATCTTTTCCTCGTGCTTAGAAGGACGAGGTATTTGATTGATTTTTGCGAATTGCTCGAAAACGCATGATGGTTTTAACTCATTTTTTTCCATATCAAATATGTTTTTATATTATTGTTGTACTATTAATAACTTACTTTTTTTAGAAAAGAATGTTATTTTATTTATAATTACTTACTATTTCTGGCTTTTTATTTGGGATATTCCCCAAAAAATATTACCTTTGCAACCAATTGTGCTAATTAAAGCACTGCAAAATTAATAAAAATGGTAAAGATATTCCTATTTAGTGTGTTAATAATTGCTATTTGTATAGCATTGTTATCAGTTAAGTTGATTTTTAGGAAGAACGGAAAGTTTTCTTCCCAGCATGTGCATGATAATCCAGGCTTGCGCAAGCAGGGCATTCATTGTGTCATAGATCAGGACAGAGAGGCTCGTCAGGCAGGAAAAGCTTATTAATAAAATAATGAGCTGTTCTTGTAATAAATGGAAAATCACGAATATGTCTTTTTGAAGTTTATGATGATGACTCGTGAATGAATTCTGATTCCTAATCATTTTTTAAAGAGATAGAAAGTAGTAATAATAAAATTATAGAAGAAATGAAAAAGAACATTTTGGGTTCAGTGGCATTTGCAGCTATGGTCGCTTTGTCACTAACATCTTGCAACAAGTCACAGCCACAGGTTGAAGCTAAATCTGAAAGTAAGGCTCCGGCTGAGTTAAAGATTGCTTATGTTGAGGTGGATTCTATCATGACTCAATATAAATTCGCAAAGGAGTATGCTGCAATTCTTGAAAAGAAGAGTCAGAACATTCAGGCTACTCTTGCACAGAAGCAGCAGAACTTGCAGGCTGCCGCTGCTAATTTCCAGCAGCAGATTCAGCAGAATGCTTTAACTCGTGAGGCTGCTGAGCAAAGACAGGCTGCTTTACAGAAGCAGAATAATGATTTGCAGGGATTGCAGCAGCGTTTGAGCAACGAGTTTGCTTCAGAACAGGAGAAGTACAATAAGGCCCTTCATGATAGCATCGCTAATTATCTGGCAAGATATAATAAGGATAAGAAATATAGCATTATCTTCTCTAAGAGTGGTGACAACTTGCTGTACGCAGACAAGGCTTATGATATTACCAATGAAGTAATCTCTGGTCTTAACAAGGCTTACAAGAGCACACTCCCTGCTGCTACTCCAGCTGCAAAGAAGTAATATTATTATGTTAAGAGACGAGCGGTATCAATTTGTGTTGGATTACTTTCGGCAATCCATGCCACATGTAACCACGGAGTTGCAGTTTGGTAGTGCATTTCAGCTTTTGGTGGCAACCTTGCTTTCGGCTCAATGTACAGACAAGCGTATCAATATGGTTACACCTGCTCTTTTTGCCCATTATCCAGATGCAAACAGAATGGCTCAGGCTGAGGAGGATGATATCTACGATCTGATTAAATCTGTCAGTTATCCTAATGCCAAGGCTAAGCATTTGGTGGAAATGTCACGTAAACTGGTATGTGATTTTAATGGAGAGGTTCCTTCCGAAATGGCTCAGTTGGTTACTCTTCCTGGCGTAGGGCGAAAGACTGCAAATGTGATACGGGCAGTTTGGTTTGGTAAGGCTACGATGGCTGTTGATACACACGTTTATCGCGTAAGTCACCGTTTGGGCTTAGTTCCTAAGACCGCTGATACTCCTCGTAAAGTAGAAGATTACCTGATGAAGCATATTCCAAAGGAAGATATTCCTAATGCTCATCACTGGTTACTCCTGCATGGTAGGTATGTTTGTAAAAGTGCTAACCCAGATTGTGGTAAATGTCAGTTTACAGACATCTGTCCTAAATTGCTGAAAAACAGTAAATTATAAATATGGATACAAAAAATCCCAAACAGTTGGTTGATATTCAATCTCTGTTTGGGATTTTTTGATGTTCTATCTTTTTATATTAATTCCAGAATCTTATCGATAATCTTATCTATTGTAGTAGAATCAGTGGCTTGATCTATTTTCTGATTTATCTTTTCCTCGATTTTCTTGCTCACCTTGTCTGCAGCCTTATCCATAGCTTGATTGGCTCTGTCTTCCAACTTCTTCTGGATATTTCCGCCCAAATCTCTTTCATCAGTTGTGCTTTCGTCCAAATCTTTTTCATCAGTAGTGTTTTCACTTGAATTGTACTCGTCAGAACTGGTATTTTCTGGGTTGTTTCCTTCCAATGCTTTTACCATGTCGTCAGAATTCATAGTAATGACTTTTCCGAAAATTCCATAACTTACTGTATGTTCTTTGTCTTGAATAGTCACAGTACCTTTCGAGAAAATCAGATAGTTATGATATTCGAAGAGATTGTCAAGTGCCGAGTCAATAAAATTACCTGCAAGCATTCTCGTCATCATTCCAAAACCTTGTGAGAAGATATCATTGCCATTAGATGTTGTTGCTTTTTCCACGGCTTTACTTACTTCTGTGCGAATGGCATTTTCATGTGATTCTCTATTCGGATTTGTCAGAGCCATGATAACGAGGAGAAGCAAGACAAGTCCACCGAAAATTTTGAGCAAAAAATGATTTTGCGGTTTCTTTTCCTCTTTATAGGGAGCCGAAGGGGGTGTTGGCGGAATTGCTGTTTCTTGTTGCATGCCTGTGGAAGAAGCATTCCTATATTCATTTGTCTTTTCGTTCAAAATGTAACGGAGTTCAGAAATAGTCCAGGCTGGTTGCCAGTCTTTCATACCTTCTTTCCATACTAAGGTTTCTGCTGAAATACCCATTTCTGCAAGTTGGGCTATCGTATATGGTCCTTCTTGCTGATTATTTAATATAACAAAGAATTTCATTTGCTTATGATATTATATATAATGTATGGTCTTCTTTTATTCATGTGTAGCTTTCCACCAGCCAGTTTTCTCTTTACCTCTGATGGCAACTGGATGCTGGCTTGGGTCAGAAATTGAAAGACCGCAATAATTCTTGATCTTAATTGTTACTTCTGGATACAGTCTTAAAGCTGTATATGCGCAATCAGTATGTGCTGCTGCTTTGACTGTTTTCTTCAGTTGGTTGCTGAATTGTTCTTTCAGATAACCATTTGGTCTCAAACTGTCAACATATACTGCCATGTCGTAGGACAGATGTGGTAAGAAACCATCGAGTGGCTGAATGGAGTCGAGAGGAATCGTGGTATCAAATGTATATTTTTGATTGATTTCTTTCATTACATTTGCCAGCGCATCTAATTGTCTGCAATCGATGGCAGCCATATTGCAATACGGAGTAGTACTTTTCTTGTAGAAATTTACGATGCCATTTACAAGACTGCTATAGTTTGGTGTAGTTCCATTAAGATAGCTCCACATTGAGCGGTAAGGAATTCCTTTAGCCATGATTTCACTACTGGAAGCGATGAGATAGTTTGTGACATCCTTTAGTTCATACGCAGTTTCTACATTTCCCATATAGCATGCATCAAAAAGTATATACTGCATTTTGATACCGCTTTGCTTGATACCTTCCACCAATGTGCTTAGATCTATTGAATTTTCCTTGCGATCTACGCTACCGAAAAAGCGGGTTGTTGGATTATCTGGGTCTGTACCAAACTGAATGCCGCTAAATGGAGTGTCATAAGATAACGTCTGCTGAGTATTGAATGATTTTGCGTGGTTAGGATAATTTATCCAATCGTCAGCGCAAGACCAGCCGCAACCATGACCACCAATAATCAGGGCATAGTTAAGTGCTTCTGCATTTTGTCTTACCTCATTGAGAATATCTGCGAATCCGTTTGCAGAATTGTAGGCTGAACCTTCGTAAGTTTTAATAGGAGTCCTGCTTACCTCTTTTGTAACATCATTATATGTCAGATCAAAGAGTGTACTATTGTTGGCATTATTGCTGAAGAAAACCAATACACGCGTATTGTTGAGTCCCTTCTTGTCTTTAATTCCAGCACAGATGCTGTCAATATTATTAGATAAAGCTTCAGTCAATCCGATACTTGAGTTTCCGCCAGTCCAAGGTAGGAATACGAGTATTGTCTGCTTATTAACTTTGTCGATATCAAAAGCTTCTTCAGTACAACTTCCTAATCCGATGATGGATACAATTGCAAAGATAAATCCGTAAACAAACTGTTTCATTTAGGTAAGGATTTAAATGAAAAGTTTAGTGTTTAGAGATATGATGTCGCTGCATAAAAGCGATAATCCGATAGGATATTCTAAACACTAAACATCATTATTGATTATTACTTCTTCTTGAGTTCCTCGATGGTAGCCTTCAAGGTAGCAATCTTTTCTACAGAGTCGCTTTCCTTCTTGCGTTCGAGGGCTACAACCTTCTCTGGAGCGTGAGCCACGAAGTTCTCATTGCTGAGTTTCTTGCGTACACCCATCAGGAAGCCTTCTAAGTGCTTGAGCTGAGCTTCTGCCTTCTCAATCTCGGCAGCTACGTCGATAAGGTCGCCCAAAGGAACGGCAAACTCGTCAGTACCTACCATGAAGCTGGATGCATCAGCGCTCTTTTCTGCAATGACCTCAATCTTGTCGAGGTTAGCCATCTTGAGAGTTACCTCATTGAAAGCTTCGAAATCGTTCTTGCCAACTACCTGGAGAGACAACTGCTCCTTCTGTGCAATGTTCTTCTGGTTGCGGACGGTACGAACGCCTGCGATGATCAGCTTCACTTCCTCGATGTCTGCAACTAATTTCTGCTCCTCTGCTGTAGGTGCTGGCAACTCCAACTTCTCGCGCATAATGCTCTCGCCATCCTTGCGGTCGTAGATGTGCTGCCACAACTCCTCGGTGATGAATGGCATGAATGGATGCAACATCTTCAGGAGAGCATCGAAGAAACGGAGAGTCGCGTCGTAGCTCTTCTGGTCGATAGGCTGACCATAAGCAGGTTTTACCATCTCCAGGTACCAAGATGAGAACTCATCCCAGAACAACTTATATACAGTCATCAGAGCCTCAGAGATACGATATTCCTTAAACTGCTTTTGCATCTCTTCGTTTACCTCCTTGAGTTTAGCGTCAAACCACTTCACTGCGATTTCTGCGCTCTTAGGCTGCTCAATGTCGGCTGTTTCCCAACCCTTAACAAGACGGAAAGCATTCCAAATCTTATTGTTGAAGTTACGTCCCTGCTCGCAGAGGCTCTCGTCGAAGAGGATGTCGTTGCCTGCTGGAGCGCTGAGCATCATGCCCATACGAACACCATCGGCACCAAACTTGTCAATCAGATCGAGTGGGTCAGGTGAGTTACCGAGACTCTTGCTCATCTTACGGCCGAGCTTATCGCGAACGATACCTGTGAAATATACGTGCTTGAATGGCATCTTGCCACGATACTCGTAGCCAGCCATAATCATACGTGCTACCCAGAAGAAAATGATATCCGGACCTGTTACGAGGTCGGAAGTAGGGTAGTAGTAGTTGATCTCCTCGTTGTCAGGATTTTCAATACCATCGAACAATGAGATAGGCCACAACCATGAAGAGAACCAAGTATCGAGGCAGTCGCTTTCCTGCTCAAGATCCTCAGCCTTGATGTTGGCGTTCTTTTCCTGAGCGAGCTTCAATGCTTCCTCTGCAGTCTCTGCTACTACGAAATCCTTCTTGCCAGCGTTGTCGAAGTAGTAAGCTGGGATGCGGTGACCCCACCAGAGCTGGCGGCTAATACACCAGTCCTTGATGTTCTCCAACCAGTGGCGATAGGTGTTCTTATACTTCTTAGGATAGAACTCAATATCATCGTCCATTACTGGAGGGAGGGCGATGTCTGCAAAGTGCTGCATCTTGAGGAACCATTGTGTAGAGAGCTTTGGCTCAATAGGCACATTGGTACGCTCAGAGAAGCCCACCTTATTATTATAGTCCTCAATCTTCTCCATCAACCCAGCGTTCTGAAGATCGATAGAAATCTGCTTGCGCATGCTTATTTCAGTCCTATTTATGTGCCTACGGTCCATACCTACATAGAGACCTGCTGCCTCGCTGATGGTACCGTTGTCGTTGAAGATGTCGATGGTTTCCAAACCATGCTTCAAACCGAGAGCGTGGTCGTTGATATCGTGAGCAGGAGTTACCTTCAAGCAACCTGTACCGAACTCGATATCTACGTATGTATCTTCGATGACTGGAATCTCACGGTTGACGAGAGGTACGATGACGTGCTTACCCTTCAACCATGTATTCTTCTTGTCCTCTGGGTTGATACACATGGCTGAGTCGCCCATGATAGTCTCAGGACGTGTAGTAGCTACTACTGCATAATAACCCTTCTCATCCTTGTGCATGACGTTCTCTTCATCTACCTGCTGGCAGTCTTTCTCTACTACGTAATACTTCAAGTGATAGAGCTTAGAGTGCTCGTCCTTATAGATTACCTCCTCGTCAGAGAGTGCAGTCTGAGCCTTAGGATCCCAGTTGACCATGCGCACACCACGATAGATGAGACCTTTCTTGTAAAGATCGCAGAATACGTGGATGACTGCGCGAGAACGGGTCTCATCCATAGTGAATGCTGTGCGATCCCAATCGCAGCTGGCACCGAGTTTGCGGAGCTGTTTTAGGATGATGCCACCATGCTCGTGAGTCCAGTCCCAAGCGTGCTTGAGGAACTCCTCGCGAGTAAGGTCAGTCTTCTTGATGCCCTGCTGAGCGAGGCGGTTGACTACCTTAGCCTCGGTAGCGATACTGGCATGGTCTGTACCTGGTACCCAACAAGCGTTCTTACCTTCCATGCGTGCACGGCGAACGAGAATATCCTGGATCGTATTGTTGAGCATGTGTCCCATGTGAAGCACACCTGTAACGTTTGGTGGAGGGATAACCACTGTATAAGGTTCACGACCATCTGGCTTAGAGCTGAAAAGCTTGTTGTCGAGCCAGTACTGATACCATTTACTTTCCACTGCTTGTGGATCGTATTTACTTGCTAATTCCATTGCTTATATCTAATTTTTATTCTTTTTCTTTCTTTTTCTTTAAAAAACAGTGCAAAGATACTACTTTTTGGGCGAAAAACACTATCTTTGCATCAAAATTATTAATTTTTGCACAAAACGATGGTTAGTAATGCAGTAAAAGAAGTTTCAGAGCAAGATAGAAGAAAACTGTTAGCCGGTTTTCTCTATGATATGGCGAAGCTGATGTTTGGTAGCGTTGCCGTGGGAGGATTGTCGCCTCTGATAATTGGAGGTGATTTCGGTTGGCTTAATATAGTGTGTTTTTTTGTTGGTTCAATATGTGGGTTCTTGCTTGCATATAGTGCCAATGATTTGTTGAAGTATAAGAAGTATAAAAAGTAATAGTTATGGAAGCATATTTGTTTTTTAATGTAATGATGTTTGTGTTTGCATTGTCTTTTGCCATTTTCCTCAACACGAAGGCAGGCAAGAAATGGAAAGATAATCTTTAATGAGAGGTTACAATCATGCATACGAAAGAAGAAAAGTTAGCAGCGTTCAGTCGCTTGTTGGATGTGCAGGACCGTCTGCGACTGCAATGCCCATGGGACAGAAAGCAGACATTCGAGAGTCTTCGCCCGAATACAATCGAGGAGACTTTCGAACTCTGTGATGCACTGATGAAACGCGATTATAAAGATATCAAGAAAGAGTTGGGTGATGTTTTGGAGCATGTGATGTTCTACAGTATCATCGGACGAGAAGATGGTGAGTTTGATATCTGCGATGTTTGCAATCAGGAAGCAGATAAACTGATGTTCCGTCATCCATTTATCAATTGGAACGAGGAAGGAGAATGGAGCGTATCCAATCCTGATATGTATATCAACGAAAATGGACAGGTGGTTTATAAAGAAGAAAAATGTGAGTCTGAGGATTCTGCTTCTGATGATGACCAGAACTCTTTTGTAAAGGCGGGTTCAGTCAAACCTAAAACATCAACTGCTGTTGAGAAAACCTGGGAACAGATTAAGCAGCAGGAGAAGGATGGAAATGAAAGAGTGCTTAGCGGTGTTCCTAATGCCTTGCCTTCTCTTATTAAAGCTTATCGCATACAGGACAAGGTAAGAAATGTAGGTTTTGATTGGAAAAACAAAGAGGATGTTTGGGATAAGGTTCAGGAGGAACTTGATGAATTGAAAATAGAATTGGCTAAGGAAGATAAGGAAAATTCTACAAAGGAATTAGGTGATTTCCTTTTTTCTGTGATCAATGCAGCCCGTCTCTATAAACTGAATCCCGATAATGCACTTGAACATACCAATCAGAAATTCATTCGTCGCTTTAATTATGTGGAAGATCATACCTTGAAGAAAGGAAAAAATCTGAAGGATATTTCATTGGAAGAAATGGATCAACTTTGGAATGAAGCTAAATCTTTAGAGAAAAGTGAAGGCCAATCTAAAGAGGCGAATAAAGACTGATCTTTTCTATTAAGATAAGAGTGATATGAATCTATAGATAGATGTAAATAAGAGTAATGGTAAATCTATAGAAAAGAATAGTTTTAAATTTTGACAACATTCCGAATATAGATAATCCTGCGATTATTGGTTTCCTGAGAATACAGACAATATCGCGAATATTGAGAAAAATAAAGAATAAGGAGATTTAATTATGAAGAAATTATTTTTTATAACAATAGCTTTGGTAAGCTTGTTCGTTGTTAATAGTTGTAAAGAGCGTAAAACATCTAATGTCATTTCTGTTGTTGATACAGCAGATGTTGATGTTCCGGACTCGACAATATATGGTATTTGCGGTGACGGCACCACAATGCATAATCTTCAATTGATAACAGATGCTGGAGATACCATGAATGTTTTTATTGATGATGAAGAACCTAACATCGTGAAAGGTGGTTTGTTGGCAGGAGACAGAATCGCTTTGATATTGAATGGTCAAAAAAATGAAGAACTGGGCGATGTGGCTGCTCAGCAGGTGATTAATCTGACTTCACTTCTCGGAAAGTGGACGAGCTTGGATAAGAATTTTGAGATTATTGAAGGTGGTGAGGTCAAGAATAATGTGAAGGCAGAACAGAATCCTTGGACATCCTGGAAGATTCTCAATGGTAAGTTGTTGCTCAACAAGGATACTTTCATGATTGATGAATTAGGCCCTGACAGTATGTATTTGGAAAATAATGCTGGAATCTTTACTTTCAAGCGTCAAGTATAATATATTTCCAAATGTTGGGTATAAGTTTCTTGTAAGAGGAAAATAATTAACGTTATAGATAAGTTTTAATGGAACCTTTTAGAATTCATATATTAGGGTGTGGCAGTGCATTGCCCACCCTTAGACATTATCCTACTTCGCAAATTATAGAATTGCGAGGAAAGGCTTTTATGATAGATTGTGGTGAGGGCGCACAGATACAATTCAGGCGCTCCCGCATTCATTTTGGGAAGATTAATGCCATCTTCATTTCTCATCTCCATGGTGACCATTGCTTTGGCTTGCTCGGATTACTTTCTACTTTTGGAATGTTAGGTCGAACCTCTTCTTTAAAAGTCTATGCACCAAAAGAATATGAGAGTTTGTTTAAACAACAGTTAGATTTCTTTATGACGGGTATGGAATATAAAATCGAGTTTATTCCCGTTGATACCAAGGTGTCTGAAATTATCTATGAAGACAAGTCTCTTACAGTAGAAACAATTCCACTTCAGCATCGCGTTCCTTGCTGTGGATTTCTGTTCCGCGAGAAGGCTACATTGCCCCATATCCGACGTGACATGATTGACTATTATGAGATACCGGTAAGTCAGATTAATAATATCAAGTTAGGAAAAGATTGGATTACATCGGATGGAAAGGTTATTGACAATAGTCAATTGGTTACGCCAGCAGAAACGCCAAGAAGTTATGCCTATTGTAGTGATACAAAGTATATGCCTGAGCTTTATAAAAAAATACAGGATGTAACGGTACTTTATCATGAGAGTACTTATGCTTCGGAGAATGAGGATAGAGCCAAACTTTATTATCATTCCACAGCGAAGCAGGCTGCTCTTGTAGCTAAAGCAGCCAATGTTGGTAAACTTCTTTTAGGCCATTATAGTGCAAGATATAATTGTGAAGCCGTTTTGCTCAATGAGGCAAAAGCCGTTTTCCCTCATAGTTTTTTAACTCAGGAAGGGGATGTTGTAGAGATTTAAATGGCCTGCAAAAAAGAAATTTGCAAAAAAATATAAATCTGATGCAAGATTTTCATGTTTTTCAGTTTTTAGATAAAAGGCTATGAGTTTTAGACCACCCGGTTGTGGTAACTTGTTGTTAAAGAATGAAATCAGAAAGGGAATTATTGGATGACATCAAAAAGGGCGACAGGAGTGCGTTGCAACAACTGTATAGCCGATATGTGGGATATGCCATGGCTGTAGGGCTGAGGTATGTCCCTGATCGTGATGATCTCAATGATGTCATTCAGGATAGTTTCGTGAAGATTCTTTCTTCTGTCAACAGGTTTGAATACAGGGGTGAGGGATCGTTGAAAGGTTGGGTTCTTAGGATTGTTTCCAATGAGGCAATCAATTTCATCAAACAGAAAGCGAAATTTTCTTTTGTTGATGAGTTCCCAGATGAGATAGAAGAACAAGAACCAGACGTCGATAAAGTGCCACCGCAAGTTCTGAATCAGATGATCAGTGAGTTGCCTGATGGTTATAGAATGGTTTTGAATCTCTATGTCTTTGAACAAAAGAGTCATAAGGAGATTGCAGAGATGCTTGATATCAAGGATTCTACTTCTGCTTCTCAGTATTTGAGAGCCAAGAAACTTTTAGCGAGCAAAATTAATAATTATCTAAAGAATAAGGAATATGAATAACGATTGGACAGACAGACTACGCGACCGGATGGCAGACTATGAAATGCCAGTCGGAGATGAGTTGTGGGCTAACATAGAACAATCGTTAGCTCAAGATGAGGTATTTGCGAATAAAAACGTCCATAGCAATCATGGTGTCGCTCGCTCTATTGTGATGCGTCGTTTCTCTATAGCCGCATCAATAGCTGCCCTTATTGCTGGTGGTGCCTATGTGTATTTCCATCCGTGGAATAAAGTTGCAGAAAATGAAGTTGCTGCTATATTTGACAAAGGCCCCAAAACTTTCATAGATAAAAGTCAGACAGCAGTCCCTAAAGAAAGTCAGGCAGCAATCTCTGATAATGGTCAAAATGCGATGTCTAAAGATGGACTGCAAACTTTGTCTGGAGGCGGACAGACAAGGAACAACATCCTTGCTCAATCTAATTCTGTAGAATTAGTAAGTTCTGAATCTGCTTTGTCTTTAAATTTAGATACTCAAAGTTCTGCCCGTTCTGTAAATGAGAAATCAGAAACGGTTCCTTCATCCCGTTCTTCTCGGAAAGTAAGCTCTCTAATAACTTCAGAAGGTGATGTAATGTCTTCTGCTCAGAACGGAAGAAGGACTGTTTTGGAACAAAGCAGTATGGATGAAGAACTGGGACGTAAAGACAAACTTCATCGTGGTGGCTTGAAACTCCAGTTGTACGGCGAGAATGGATTTATAGGGAAGACATCGGGAGGCAATAGTCCTGTATTGATGAGCTCTATGCCTTCTTCTGATCCTGTTTATTATGATAAAAATATCAAGATTTCCAGTTTCTTTGATGAAAGATATATGACTATGATTCCAACTTCGGATCTCTACGAAGAGACCAAGCATCATCAACCGATATCTGTAGGTATGCAGGTGGGCTTTTATCTTCTTCCTAAGTTGAAACTCTCTACGGGTCTGGTTTATACCAAAGTCAGTTCGGATTTCATCAGTGGAGTTTATGATACCCGTACAGTATCTACCCAAGATCTCCATTATATTGGAATACCACTCAATTTGAGTTATTCTGTATGGGAATATAAAGGCTTGCATACTTACGTGACAGCAGGTGGCGAAGGAGCTGTAAATATTAAGAATCATACCGAAACGGATGGAGAAGTAAAAGAAAGCAAACGTGATAAAATGCAATGGTCAACAAATGCATCTGTTGGTATCCAGTATGATTTTATTCCTCAATTGGGAGTTTATGTGGAGCCTGGAATGAAATATTATTTTGATAATGGAAGTCAGATTGAAAATATCTTCAAAGATAAAAAGTTGAATTTCAATATCCAGTTCGGTCTCCGATTCAATGTTGGAAAATAATAAAGTTAATTATAAAAAAGAGAGGGTGTGTCATAAGCCATGATACACCCTCTCTTTTTTATATGATTTTTCTGATTTAGTTCTTGAAACTGTGGATAGGAGCAGGGATGCGTCCTAAACGGTTGACAAATGCTTCACAACTGAAAGAGTTGACAGGCATGATAGGTGCATGACCCAGCAAACCACCAAAGTCAACATTGTCGCCAACCTTCATTCCTACAACAGGAATAACGCGGACTGCAGTTGTCTTCTGATTGATCATACCGATAGCTGACTCGTCAGCTATCACACCAGAAATGGTTGTTGCAGGAGTATCGCCAGGAATTGCAATCATATCAAGACCTACAGAGCAAACACAGGTCATAGCTTCCAATTTCTCGATAGTCAGAGCACCTGCCTCTACAGCATCAATCATACCCTGGTCTTCACTTACAGGAATGAAAGCACCACTCAGACCGCCTACGTATGATGAAGCCATGATGCCACCCTTCTTTACCTGGTCATTCAACAAAGCCAAAGCAGCAGTTGTACCAGGAGCTCCAGGATGTTCCAAACCGATTTCCTTAAGAATATCAGCCACACTGTCGCCGATAGCAGGAGTAGGAGCCAGAGATAAGTCGATGATGCCGAATGGGATATTCAGACGAGCAGAAGCCTCTTTAGCCACCAACTGACCTACACGTGTAATCTTGAAAGCAGTACGCTTGATGGTCTCGCACAAAACCTCGAAACTTTCACCGCGAACACTTTCCAGTGCATATTTTACAACACCAGGACCGCTGACACCAACGCTGATGACAGCATCAGCTTCGCTAACACCATGGAAAGCACCAGCCATAAACGGATTATCGTCAGGTGCATTACATAAAACAACCAATTTAGCACAACCTAATGAACCCTTGTCCTTGGTTGCTTCAGCAGTATCCTTGATGATTTGTCCCATCAGGCGGACTGCATCCATGTTGATACCCGTCTTTGTAGAACCAACATTGATAGAACTGCAGATAAAATCAGTCTGCGCCAGAGCCTGTGGAATAGAACGAATCAGGAGTTCATCGCTCTTGCTCATACCCTTGCTTACGATGGCGGAGTAACCACCCAGGAAGTTTACACCGAGTTCCTTGGCACATTTGTCAAGCGTCTTGGCTATCTTCACATAGTCGTCTGTAGTCTTGCATGCAGAACCGCCTACGAGTGAAATAGGAGTAATGGAGATTCTCTTGTTGACGATAGGAATACCAAATTCCTTAGAGATATCTTCGCCGGTTTTTACCAGATTTTTGGCCAGGCGAATTATTTTATTGTATATGTTCTGACAGAGCATGTCTACATCTGTTGCAGCACAATCCAACAGGTTGATACCCATTGTGATAGTACGAACGTCGAGATTTTCCTGCTCAATCATCTTGTTGGTTTCGATAACCTCAGATATGTTAATCATAATTGTATTTTTATCTATATATAATAATGTGTCAAACTGATACCCTGAATGAATATCAGGATTGATTAGATACGGTGCATCATATCAAAAATTTCCTCACGCTGGGTTTTGATCTGTACGCCCATTTCTTTACCAATTTCAGCAAGTTCATCAGCCACATTCTCAAAAGACTTCTTCATCTTACCCATGTCAACAATCATCATCATGTTGAAATACTCCTGAACGATGGTCTGTGAGATATCAAGAATGTTGATGTCATTCTCTGCCAAATAGGTACAAACCTTTGCAATGATACCCACAGTATCTTTGCCCACTACTGTAATAATTGTTCTGTTCATGATTAAATCTATTTGTTTTTGGTAATTATTTTGTCTGCAAAATTAACACTTTATTATCGAACTGCCAAATAAATATTCAAAAAGTTATTGTTTTAAATGGAAAGAATATTCTTTTTGCAGTAATATCCCTGTTTCTTATTTAGTTCCGAAATACAGGAAGAGCATACCTAAGAGCACCAAAAGCAGGTCGACAAACTTTGCTTTGAGGTTCTTTTCGTGGAAGATGGCGGCTCCAAAGAGGAAGCTGACGATGACACTTCCGCGTCTCACCATGCTCACGATACTGATCATGGCTCCTGGCAAACTCAATGCATAGAAATAGACGAAGTCTGCTGCGCTCAAGAAGATACTGATGAATACGATAGACCAGTGCCAGTGGAATGGGGTGGTACTGTTTTTCTTAGGCCACCAAATCATGAGCATCATCGCTCCCATGAGGAAGAATTGGTAGATATTGTACCAGCTCTGTACAATCATTCTGTCCAGTCCTACGCCACCATTCTCTGGAGGAGCCATGAGATATTTGTCGTACAGACCGCTGACCGCTCCTAATATGGCAGCCAAGACGATGAAGTAGATCCACTTGTCATGCTTGAAGTCGATTCCTTCTTTCTTTCCGCTTTTGCTGAGCATGGCGAAAGAGACGATGGCCAAGATCACACCGATCCACTGATATAGGTTCAATACCTCACCATATACTATCAGTGCACCTACAAGTGTCATCACCGGTCTTGTGGCGTTGATAGGTCCTACAATGGTAAGAGGCAGATGCTTCATGCCGAAATAGCCGAAAGTCCAACTGCTCAGTACAATCATACTCTTCAGTACGATATATTTATGAACCTCCCATCCGCCTTCGGCTACATGAAAAATCGTTCCGTCCAGCAGAGTTCCTGTATAGCTCATTATGATGAACGGAATGAAAATAAGCGATGAAAACAGGGTGTTCAGAAAGAGCACCGGAATCACCGCGTTACCAGAAAGAGCCTTTTTCTTGAAGGCGTCATAGAATCCCAGCAGTGTGGCTGAGAGAAATGCTAATACTAACCACATAAATTTTAATCTTATAACCTTTTATTTACCTATTGTTTTTTCTAATATTTTAATTTACTTTTTCTGAAGTCCAGAATTTCTATAGTCCTGGATTCCTGAAGTACTTGGTTTCTCAGTTCCAGATTTCTCCAGTCCTTGATTCCTTCACTTCTTGAATCCTCCAGTCCTTGAATTTCTCTAGTCCTTGAATCCTCCAGTTCTGATATTCTCCAAGTGTTTATTTCTCCTCCAGTTCCTTCTGCAGTCTCAGAATCTCATCTCTGTATTGCGCAGCTTGCAAGAAGTCGAGTTCCTTGGCAGCCTGTTTCATCAGGGCAGTTGTGTTTTCAATACTCTTGACGAGTTCCTCCTTGCTCATATTGCGTACGATAGGGTCGGCAGCAAAAGCGCCTTCTTCCGGTTCTACATATACCCGTTTGTTTTCCTTTTTGCCGTCACCGATGCGATAGTTAGCTTCCTTGTCGGCAGATGTTGGGAGTGCAGAGGTAATTGCTTTCTCTATCTGTTTAGGTGTGATACCATGATCGGCATTGTACTGCAACTGGATACTTCTTCTGCGGGCAGTTTCATCGATGGTACGCTGCATGCTCTCTGTGATGTTGTCTGCATACATGATTACCTTTCCATTGACGTTTCTTGCCGCTCTACCGGCAGTCTGTGTGAGTGAACGGTGACTTCTCAGGAAACCTTCCTTGTCGGCATCGAGAATAGCTACCAATGAAACCTCAGGCAGGTCAAGTCCCTCACGTAAGAGATTGACGCCCACCAGTACGTCGTAAACACCAGCTCGCAGGTCGTTCATAATTTTCACACGGTCAAGCGTAGCCACATCACTATGGATATAGGCAGCTTTCACATTATGATTCAGCAAGAACTCAGTCAATTCCTCAGCCATTCTCTTGGTCAGGGTCGTAATCAGTACTCGCTCGTTTCTTTGTGTCCTGGTCAATATCTCATCCAGCAGGTCGTCTATCTGATTTTCACTTGGTCTTACTTCTATTTCAGGATCCAACAGTCCCGTCGGTCTAATCAACTGTTCTACCACAATACCCTCAGCCTCTCTGAGTTCATAGTCGGCAGGTGTGGCACTTACGTAGATAGCCTGATGGATCATACTGTGGAATTCTTCAAAGGTCAGCGGTCTGTTGTCAAAAGCAGCAGGAAGTCTAAAACCGTATTCCACGAGATTCTTCTTTCTGGCTCTATCACCTCCGTACATCGCACCTATCTGTGGGATGCTGACATGACTCTCATCCACCACAAGCAGGAAATCTTTCGGGAAGAAGTCCAGCAGACAGTATGGTCGTTCTCCAGCCTGTCGTCCGTCGAAATATCTGGAGTAGTTCTCGATACCCGAACAGTGACCTAATTCCTTGATCATTTCCATATCGTATTCCACTCTTTCCTTGATTCGCTGTGCCTTGATTCCATCGCCGATACTCTTGAAGAACTCTTCCTGCTTCACCAGATCGTCCTGTATCATGCGGATAGCCTGTTCTGTCTGTTCCTTGGTAGTCACAAACAGATTGGCAGGATAAATTTCATATCGGTCGAATGATTCTATACGATGATAGGTGAGAGAATCTACTTCCTCGATACTGTCGATTTCATCGTCCCACCAGGTAACTCTCAGCACATGGTCACTGTATGCCATAAAGATATCCACCGTTTCGCCTTTCACCCTAAAGTTGCCTCGTTGCAGTTCAATGTCGTTTCTTACATACAGCGCATCAACCAGTTGGCGCAGGAATAAATTGCGGTCCAGTATTTGTCCTTTTTTTATCTTGATGATATTTTCCTGCATGGCAGTAGGTCCACCCATACCATAGATACAGGAAACAGAGGAAACCACGATGACATCCTTTCTACCTGATAATAGAGCAGAAACGGCTCCGAGTCGCAACTTGTCTATTTCTTCGTTGATGGCAAGGTCCTTCTCTATGTAGGTGTCCGTAGTAGGAAGATAAGCTTCTGGCTGATAATAGTCGTAGTAGGAGACATAGTATTCCACTGCGTTTTCAGGGAAGAAGCCCTTCATTTCCTGATACAACTGTGCAGCCAGAGTCTTGTTGTGACTCAGGATGAGGGTCGGTTTTTCCACGTTGGCAATGACATTGGCCACGGTGAAGGTCTTTCCCGAACCGGTGACGCCTAAGAGAACCTGTGCAGGATCTCCTTGCTCCACACCCTGAGTGAGTTGCCTGATCGCCTGTGGCTGATCGCCGGTAGGCTGGTATTTAGAAGTTATCTTGAATTCCATATCTGTTGATTTCAAAAATCAGTTTGTTGACAAGTATTGAGACACGAAGTCTTAATAAAATTAAATTATCGGTTGCAAAATTACAAAAAAAATCGCATAATTAGTTATAAAGAATGATAAAATGCGAAAAAGTGTATTTTTTTCTTTGTAGATAGCTATTTTATAGTTAACTTTGCATCACAAAACGTGATTATAATGAAAAAAACAATTCTTATATCAGCTTGTTTTGCACTTCTGATGTCAAGTTGTGCAAATCAGTTTAACCAGGTTTATAAGTCTCAGGATTATAACTTGAAATATGAGTATGCCAAGCAGTATTTTGCTTCTGGCAAGTATTCTCGTGCAGCTACTCTTCTGAATGACTTGATTACTATTAAGAAGGGATCAACTGAGGCAGAGGAGAGTCTGTATATGCTCGCCATGTGTGAGTTTGGGATGAAAGACTATGAGACAGCAGCAGAGTATTTCCGCAAATATGTTTCCAGTTATCCTAAGGGTATCTATGCAGAGCAAGCTAAGTTCTTTGTAGGTGAAAGTCTGTATATGAATGCTCCAGAACCACGTCTCGACCAGAGTACTACGATTACAGCAATCAGTGCATTTCAGGAGTATCTTGACGTATATCCTGATGCCCGTCAGAAGAATTTGGCTACCAGTCGTCTTTTCGCTTTGCAGGATCTTCTGGTGGAGAAGGAATATAAGAATGCGAAGCTTTATTATGATTTGGGCAGTTATTTTGGCAACTGTCTGGGCGAGGGTAACAACTATCAGGCATGTATCGTAACAGCTCAGAATGCGTTGAAGGATTATCCTTATTGCAATAAGCGTGAAGCATTTGCCACACTGATTATGAAAGGAAAGTTTGAACTGGCCAAGATGAGCGTGGAGGAGAAGCAGCTGGAGCGTTATCAGGATGCTGAGGATGAGTGCTACGGCTTCATCAATGAGTATCCAGATTCAAAAGAACGTGCCAATGCTGAAAAGATGATTGCGAAATGTAAGGAATTCGAAAAAGAACATCCAGAGAATGCATTGGAAAAATTGAGTTCCGGCAATTCCAATCAGTAAAGTTTCTTTTGGGATTTAGCTGTTGCAAGAATCTTCCTGAAGGGATTTGAATAATCTTTCTGAAGAGATTTAGAGAACATTATAAAAATAGTTTGAAGAATCTGCTGATTTATAGAATCTTCCAGAATAAATATAATTTATAGAATTTCTCAAAAATAAAAGAATCAATCAAAATAGATATTAAATAAAGGTATTATTATGGATTACAAAAAAACAAAAGCTCCAACCAACACCGTGACTCGTAATATCATGGATCTTTGTGATGACACAAACAATATCTACGAGAGTGTAGCAATCATCGCTAAGCGTGCGAATCAGATTTCTCTTGATATTAAGCAGGAATTGAACAAGAAGCTCCAGGAGTTTGCTTCTTACAATGACTCTTTGGAAGAGGTATTCGAGAATCGTGAGCAGATTGAAATCTCTCGCTATTATGAGAAACTCCCTAAGCCAACTCTCTTGGCTACTCAGGAGTTTGTAGATAAGAATATCTACTGGCGTGACCCAACAAGAGAGCACGCTCCTGTTGACAGATATTAATCTGATTCTGACTCTATATCATATATAATGCAGATTCTGCAAATATATAATTCAATGTTATATAGTAAGGTGTTCTGCTTCTTTATGTGGTGTTTCTCCTTTTAATGAGGTGCTTCCCTCTTTATTGAGGAGTTCTGCCTTTTAATGTGGAGTTCCGTCTCTATTATGTAATTTTAGGAATATAATTATAATTTAGGGATTTCAATTATATAGAAATGTAGGGTAGTGATTATAAATCATGTAGGAATATAACAAGATTATGATACAGCGTAAACAAACATTGTTTCTTCTTGTCGCAGTCATTGCCTGTGTGATCTGCCTGTTTGTACCTGTGGCTTCAGTGATGCCACAAGGTATGGGCAATCCGATGTCAGTACACTGCCTGGGCATTAGTGGCGAAGAGGGAATCCGTTTTGATGCAAGCTGTTTGCCACTGTTTCTTCTTTGCTCCGTTTCAGCATTGATGTCTCTGGCAACAGTATTCCTGTTCAAGAACCGTAAGTTGCAGATCAATCTCTGTTCTATCAACCTGCTTTTCAATGTACTCTGGTACGTAGATTATGCAGTGATCTTCTTCGGACTTGTAGGATTAGAAAAAGTATCCGGCAATTTGACATTCCATTGGGGTGCAGTAATGCCTCTTATATCACTTGTCTTTGTGCTTTTAGCACGCAAGGGAGTCAGTGATGATGAGAAATTGGTACGTGCAGCCGATAGAATTCGTTAATGGAACCCGTAGAATACGTTAAAAATAATTATAAAATCAACTTGAAATTTGTGAGAATCAAATAAAAGTTGTAATTTTGCACCGGCTGTCACGAGATGGCAGCATAAAATTCAAACCTCAAATTAAAAAATTAGATTAAAAAATGGCAACAAAAATCAGATTGCAGCGCGGCGGTCGTAAGAGCTATGCTTTCTACAGCATCGTAATCGCTGACGTTAGAGCACCACGTGATGGTAAATTTACTGAGAAGATTGGTACTTACAACCCTAACACCAATCCTGCTACTGTAGATTTGAATTTCGATCGTGCCCTCTACTGGGTAGAGACAGGTGCACAGCCAACAGACACAGTACGTAACATCCTCAAGGGCGAGGGCGTTTACTTGATGAAGCACCTCCGTGGTGGCGTTAAGAAGGGCGCATTCGACGAGGCTGAAGCTCAGAAGCGTTTCGACGCTTGGAAGAACGGCGCAGACCAGAAGGTTTCTGCAGTTCGTGACGCTGAGGCAAAGGCTAAGAAGGAAGCTGCTGCTAAGGAGCTCGAGGCTGAGAAGAAGATGAATGAAGCAATCGCAAAGAAGGTAGCTGACAAGAAGGCTGCTCAGGCTGCTGCTCAAGCAGAGGCTGAGGCTGCTGCAACTGCTGAGGAAACTCCAGCAGAGGACGCTCCTGCAGAGGCTTAATCTTCTTGAAGATTTAAAGTATAAAGGTCGGTTTCTCTTTTTGAGTTCCGACCTTTTTTATTAAACTTACCCCATTGGGGATTTTTTTGGAAATAATAGATTCTGGATGATAGATTCTCAAAAAGAATAATAAATTCTTCATAATAAGGATATTTACATTTTCAAAAGAATGAATTCTTTAAAAGTAGATTCTGTAATCAAGATTCTGTAATATATAGATTCTGTAATGATATCGGTTGAAAATCTTAAAGTTGAATTTGGCGTTAAACCTCTTTTTCATGATGTCAGTTTTGTCATCAATGATAGAGATCGCATAGCGCTCGTCGGCAAAAACGGTGCTGGAAAATCTACCATGCTCAAAATCCTGTGTGGTTTGCAGAAACCTACTGACGGTGTTGTGGCGATTCCAAACGATACCACTATCGGATATCTGCCTCAGGTCATGAAACTTCAGGACGATACGACGGTCAAGGAAGAAACCCGCAAGGCCTTTGCTCATAATACGGAGATGAAGGCGCGTCTTGATAAGATGCAACAGGAAATGTCTGACCGTACCGACTACGAGAGTGATGAATATGCGCAACTCGTGGAGAAGTTCTCTCAGGAACATGAACGCTACATGATGATGGGAGGTGAAAACTATGAGGCTGAAATCGAACGTACCCTGACAGGTCTCGGATTTGTGCGAGAGGATTTTGAACGTCCTACCAGAGAATTTTCCGGTGGATGGCGTATGCGTATTGAATTGGCGAAAATCCTGTTGCAGAAACCTGATGTCCTCTTGCTCGATGAGCCTACCAACCATCTTGATATCGAAAGTATCCAGTGGTTGGAACTGTTTCTTGCTCAAAGTGCCAAGGCGGTAGTACTCGTGAGCCACGACCGTGCGTTTATCAATAATGTTACCAATCGTACGTTGGAGATTACCTGCGGAAGGGTAGAGGACTACAAAGTGAAATACGATGAGTATATCGTACTTCGACAGGAACGTCGTGAACAGCAGTTGAGGGCTTACGAGAACCAACAGAAGGAAATTGCTGATATTAAGGACTTTATAGAGCGATTCCGATATAAACCTACCAAGGCAGTACAGGTACAGAGTCGCATCAAGCAGTTGGAGAAAATTGTGCCGATCGAGGTGGATGAGGTGGATAACAAACAGATGCATCTCAAGTTCCCTCCTTGTCTGCGAAGCGGTGATTATCCGGTTATCTGCGATGAGGTACGCAAGGATTATGGAGAGCATACGGTTTTTGATCACGTCACACTTACTATTAAAAGAGGTGAGAAGGTTGCGTTCGTTGGAAAGAACGGTGAAGGTAAATCAACGCTTGTCAAATGTATCATGGGCGAGATTCCTTTTACGGGCAACCTCAAGATTGGACACAATGTACAGATAGGATATTTCGCACAGAACCAGGCGCAGCTCCTTGATGAAAACCTCACGATATTCGATACCATCGACCGTGTAGCCACTGGTGAGATGCGATTGAAAATCAACGATCTCCTTGGTTCATTCATGTTCGGTGGTGAGACATCAGAAAAGTATGTAAAGGTACTCAGTGGGGGTGAAAGAAGTAGATTGGCCATGATCAAACTGCTGCTCGAACCAGTCAACCTGCTGATACTCGATGAGCCTACCAACCATCTTGATATGCAGTCAAAGGATGTGCTCAAGGAAGCTATCAAGGCTTTTGATGGTACAGCTATCATCGTGAGCCACGACCGTGAATTCCTTGATGGACTGGTAGATAAAGTCTATGAGTTCGGTGGCGGTAAGGTACGTGAGCATTTAGGTGGTATCTATGACTATCTTCGTGCGCACAATGCAGATTCCATCAATGCCGCATTGACAAGTGCTCAGTCTGCTCCCGTTGCAGCAACAGTAGAAGCAACTCCTTCTGCCGGTAAACAGAATTATGCAGAGCATAAGGAACAGCAGAAGAAAATCCGCAAGGCAGAGAAGGCTGTCAAGGAGTGTGAAGATCGCATTGCCAGACTGGAAAAGCGTAAGAAGGAAATTGATGACCTCCTGATGAAGCCGGAGAATGCGACCAACATGGAACTTGTCACAGAATATACTTCGCTGATGCAGAAACTTGATGAGGAAAATGATAACTGGCTGCTTCTTTCAGAAAAGCTCGAAGAAGTCAGCAATTCATAAACCTTCAGCATAAGATTTTCTTTCAGCAAATGCTTATCTTTCTGAGATTTAATAATAAAAAATATAACTAACATGAACATTAAAATGATTCTTCCGATGATGATGCTGGCAGCTATGCCTTTCGGCGCAGATGCACAGAACAAGTCGGGTCTTGTCATGGAAAACCTTGATAAGACAGTCAGTCCTGCTAATGATTTCTACAAGTTTGCTACAGGTGGATGGCAGAAGAACCACCCACTCCCAGCAGCTTACAGCTGCTACGGCAGCTTCAATCTGTTGGCAGATGACAACAACAAGCGTATCAATACCATTCTTTCTGAACTTCAGAAGAAGACTTATAAGAAGGGTACTATCGAGCAGAAATTGTCTGACTTCTATAAGTTGGCTCTTAATGTAGATGCTCGCAACAAGGCTGGTATCTCACCAGTTAAGCCACTTCTCGATGAGATGGAAGCAGCCAAGACAAAGGCTGACTTGCAGAAGATCCAGTTGAAGTATGCAGCACAAGGTTATGGTGTGAGCTTCGGTGGCGGCTTCGGTGCTGACGAGAAGAATGTCAAGATGAATATCTTCAATCTCGGTCAGGGCGGTCTCACCCTCGGTCAGAAAGACTATTATGTAAACAATGACACAGCTACAGTAGCAATCCGTGAGGCATTCAAGAAGTATGTTCAGAAGATGTTCCAGCTCTACGGTTTCTCAGCAGAGGAAGCAGCTCAGAAGGAGCAGGCTATCTTCCAGCACGAAACCATGTTGGCGCTCATCTCAAAAAGCGTGACAGAACTTCGCGATCCTCAGGCTAACTATAATAAGATGACTCTCAAGGAGTTCCAGGAGAAATATCCTAACCTCAATCTCGAGGCAATGTGTAATGCAGAGGGTATCAAGAGCGAGTACATCCAGGAGATGATCGTAGGTCAGCCTGACTTCCTCGCTGGTCTCGACAAGATTACTGCAGCCGAGAATGACAATACGCTCAGAGCCTTGATGGAGTGGGATGTTATCCAGAGTTCATCTTCTTATCTTACAGATGAGATCCGTGAGGCTAACTTCGATTTCTTCGGCAAGACAATGAGTGGTCGCAAGGAGGATTATCCTCTCTGGAAACGTGCTACCAATCAGGTAGAAGCTCAGTTGGGCGAACCTCTCGGTCGTATGTACTGCAAGCGCTACTTCCCAGAGTCTTCCAAGAAGATCATGTTGGAATTGGTAAAAAATCTTCAGGTAAGTCTCGGTCAGCGTATCGATGCACAGACCTGGATGAGCGATACTACCAAGGCAGCAGCTCACGACAAGCTCAACAAGTTCTATGTGAAGATCGGTTACCCTAACAAGTGGACAGACTATAGCAGTCTTCAAATCGATCCATCTAAGAGTTTCTATGAGAACGTGATGGCATGCCGCAAGTTTGCTCACGACAAGCATATCAATGATAAGGCAGGAAAGCCAGTGGATCGTGACGAGTGGTACATGACTCCACAGACAGTCAATGCTTATTATAACCCAACAACTAATGAGATTACCTTCCCAGCAGGTATCCTCCAGTATCCATTCTTCGATCCGAAGGCTGATGCAGCATTCAACTATGGTGCTATCGGTGTGGTGATCGGACATGAGATGACTCATGGATTTGACGACCAGGGAAGACAGTATGATTCAGATGGTAATATGCATGACTGGTGGACAGCCAATGATGCAGAGGGCTTCAACAAGCGTGCTGATCAGTATGCTGCATTCTTCAGCAATATCAAGGTATTGCCTGATTTGAATGCCAATGGTCGATTCACTTTGGGTGAGAACTTGGCAGACCACGGAGGTCTGATGGTTTCTTACAATGCATTTAAAAATGCAACTGCAAAGAAAAAGCTCAAGGAGAAGGATGGTTTCACACCAGAACAGCGTTTCTTCCTTGCTTATGCTGGCGTATGGGGTCAGAATATCACAGAGCAGGAAATCCGCAACCGCGTAAAGAGCGACCCACATTCATTGGGTGAATGGCGAGTAAATGGCGCTCTTCCTCACATCAATGCCTGGTATGAGGCATTTGGTGTCAAGAAGGGAGACAAAATGTATATCCCAGAGTCTGAGAGATTGGATCTTTGGTAAAGAAATGATGATCCATACCTCTATTTCAGGTTTAAATATTCTTAGGGGGTATGGGTCAGTTCTTTTTTAGATACAGCTATAGGAAAATGTGTTGAACAACTGTTCAACACATTTTCTGTTTTATAAAAAAAATCCTCTTTTTTTTCGCTAAGTCAGATTTTTACAGTAACTTTGCAGAAAAATACAAAGAAAGGATAAAAAATGCCATTAAGATTGCCAGATAAATTGCCAGCCATCGAGTTGCTGAAGCATGAGAATATCTTTGTGATGGACGAGAGCCGGGCTCACAGCCAGGAAATCCGTCCACTTAAAATCGTGGTTCTCAACCTGATGCCGCTGAAGATAACTACAGAGACCGACCTCGTGCGACTGTTGTCCAATACGCCTTTGCAGCTTGAGGTCTATTTCATGAAACTCAAGAGTCATACCCCTAAGAATACTCCTATCGAGCACATGATGATGTTCTATAAGGATTTTTCCGAACTCTCCAAGCAGAAGTTTGATGGTATGATTGTTACGGGTGCTCCGATTGAGACGATGGCATACGAGGATGTTGAGTATTGGCCGGAAATCAAGCAGATTTTCGATTGGGCACGTACTCATGTCACTTCTACGCTCTATATCTGCTGGGGCGCACAGGCAGGACTTTATCATTTCTATGGCGTGCCGAAATATCCGTTGGAGAGGAAGATGTTCGGTATCTTCCAGCAGAAACCGCTGGATATGTCACAGCCTATCTTCAGAGGCTTTGATGATGTCTTTGCCATGCCTCACAGCCGTCATACAGAAGTAAGACGAGAGGATATTGAGAAGGTACCAGGACTTGACATTATTGCAGAATCTCCTGAAAGCGGTGTGAGCATTGTGATGGCAAGAGGGGGCCGTGAGTTCTTTGTAACCGGTCATCTTGAATATGCGCCAAATACACTCGATAAAGAGTATAAGCGCGATATGGGCAAGCGCGATGATGTGGAATTGCCAAAGAATTATTATTATCACGACGATCCTAACGAGGCTCCATTGGTTACATGGCGTGCACATGCCAATCTCTTCTATAGCAACTGGATCAACTATTATGTTTACCAGGAGACTCCTTATAATATTAACGATATTCAGTAAGATATGAGAACATTGGAATTATTGGCTCCTGCCAAAAATTTAGAATGCGGTATAGCTGCCATCGATCATGGAGCAGACGCCGTCTATATCGGTGCTCCACGCTTCGGTGCACGAGCTGCTGCCAGCAACTCTATCGAGGATATCAAGCAACTCTGTGATTACGCCCATCAGTTTGGTGCCAAGGTTCACGTTACCGTCAATACCATCATCTATGATTCAGAATTGGAAGATACGCTTAAGATGATTTCCCAGTTGAATGAGATTGGTGTTGATGCACTCTTGCTGCAGGATATGGGACTCCTCTGGGAGGTGAGAGCTAAAGGTTTGTGGAAGAGGGAGTTACATAGCAGTACTCAATGCGATACTCGAACTCCTGAGAAAGCTTTGTGGTTGACTCAGATCGGTTTCAAGCGAGTGGTTCTTGCACGTGAACTGTCACTGGATGAAATCAAAGCCATCCACAATGCTATTCCAGACAGAGAGATTGAAGTCTTCGTGCATGGTGCTCTCTGCGTCAGTTATTCCGGAGTCTGCTATGCATCCGAAAAATGCTTCTCCCGTTCTGCCAACCGTGGTGAATGTGCCCAGTTCTGCCGTATGAAGTTTGACCTGGTTGATGCCGACAACCAGATGATAGAGCACCAGCGCTATCTCCTGTCGCTCAAGGATCTCTGTCAGTTAGATTATCTGAAGGACCTGGCTGATGCCGGAGCTTCTTCTTTCAAGATAGAGGGCAGACTCAAAGATATCACTTATGTGAAAAACGTGGTGGCTGCCTATAACAAGAAATTGGATGAAATCGTAGCCAAATATCCACGCGAATACCGACGTGCTTCGCGAGGACATGTAGAATATAATTTCGTTCCGAATCTGAAGAAAACCTTCAACCGCGGTTTTACCAACTATTTCCTGCATGGCAGACAACCCGATATTTCCTCCTTCGACACACCGAAGGCTATTGGTGAATATGTAGGTAAGGTGAAGGAAATCCGTGGAAATGTATCATTCAATGTGGCTACAGTTGCCAGTTTTGCCAATGGCGACGGACTCTGTTTCATCAATGATGAGCGAGAGTTGGAGGGTTTCCGTGTCAACAAGGTAGAGGGCAACCGCCTTTTCCCTTTCCGCATGCCAGAAAACCTCAGACCGGGTATGCCTTTGTATCGCAACAACGACCAGGCTTTCGAACAGATTCTTGCTCGCAAGACAGCCGAACGCCGTATTCCTCTCTTTATCGAACTCCAGCCTGTGTTGGAAAAGGACGAGGATAATGATGAAGTAGTAGATGGATTCCTTGCCACTGCCAATATCTTCAAGAGTGTAGAACAGGGCTTGTACTACAAGGCTGCAGAGGTCTTCACACCTATGCAACTGCAGTGCGCCAAACGCTCTCAGCATGATAATATGATTGCGCAGATGAGCAAGTTCGGTGAATCTAAATATGAATGTAAGCATGTGGTACTCAAGAATGATATTGATGCTGCGTTCATCCCTAACAGTGTGCTTTCAAATGTCCGTAGGGAATTGATTCAAAAACTTGATCAGAGAATAACAGATGAACTCAACCGTTCGCTGATTTCTGGTATGGACAGAAATTTCTTTGCCAATCCTTACAGATTGGATCAGCCGGGAGAACGTGAAGCTAAGAGTCAGAAGGAATTAACCTGGCAACCGGAATATGGAAAATGGCGATATACTTATAATATTGCCAATGATGCTGCGGTTGATTTCTACAAGAAGCATGGACTTGAGAATATCCAGCCTGCATTTGAACTTGGTGCTAACAAACGCAAGGATGAATCGCTCATCATGCAATGCCGCCATTGCATCCGCTATTCCTTAGGATATTGCGTGAAGAGGGGTGGAAAGAAACCTACATGGAAAGAACCGCTTTCGCTGGTATTAGGCGATGGCAGAAGATTCCGGCTGGAGTTTGTCTGCAAGGAATGTCAGATGAATGTCTATGCTGAGTCAAACTAATCATCGTGAGCAGGTTCTATTCAGAAGAATCATATAATAAAATACAGATGAAGTTAAAGTTATCCGATATGAGAAAAGGCTGTCAGTATGTCCTCACGGGCATGCTGATGGTCTTTGTGCTTTTCTTTGTAACCAGTTGTTATCATCGTCATATTACGAAGGGACAGCATTCAGCACTGGTGGAATACAGTGATCGCCAGCGCGATTCGATTTCTTTTTCTTCTACGCATCATTATACCTATCGCTACAATTTCGTGGTGGCAGCAGATTCTCTGATGCTTATCAAGCAGCAGCCGGAGGAATTCGTCAACCATCTTCCCATCGATTCTTTCGCAGTCATGAAGCACTGTCTTCTGGTTGTTTCTGATATCAGGATAATTCCGCAGGATCGTGTGGATTCAGTTTGGATCCAGTTGGCAACAGAGGATAATGTATTCGGTTGGACACATGAGTCTAATATGCTTTCTAAGGTAGTGCCTGATGATCCTATCTCTCAGTTTATTATGGTGTTCAGCAATACCCACCTGCTCATCTTCCTGATAGTCATTGTGCTGATAGGAGTGAGTTATCTGGTGAAGAAGATCTTTACACGAAATGCGCCTATCGTGCATTTCAATGATATCGACTCACCTTATCCAACAGCCCTTGTGCTGATGGTATCGCTGTCTGCTGCATTCTATGCCACGATTCAGACCTACATGCCTGAGGTATGGCGCCATTTCTATTTCCACCCTACGCTCAATCCTTTTGCAGTGCCTAAGGTGTTGGGCTTTTTCTTAGCATCCGTATGGGCGATACTCATACTTGCCATTGCCTGTGTGGATGAAGTAAAAAACCGTCTTACTTTGGGTGAAGGAATACTTTATTTGGGAGGTCTGATGGGTATGTGCGCCTTAGATTATATCATATTCAGTATCAGTACGTTATACACTGTTGGGTATATTATTTTAGTAGCGTATTTCTGGTATGCTATCCGGACTTATCTCAAGCGAAATTCCTGATATGTTCTCGTTTCCTGATATGCTGGATTCGTTCAGTTTTCCAGTTTTACCAGATTCAGTCTCATTTCCTGATTTCAGTCTGATTTTTTGATTTTTCACTGATTTCCTAATTTATAAGGATAATCCTTTCGGGATAATCTTTGTACCTTTGCAGCCGAAAAAAAATCAGTTGAATTATGTATTTTAAAATTTTGGTAGCCGCATCTTTAGCTGCAAATTTTCTGCCGGTAAATGCAGAAAATGAATATCTGGCTAAAGCGGAAAGTATGCATCCAGCCAGTGCCGCTAATGGTAATTTGGTCAGTCCCGAGAGCGTTTTTGCTGATAGCAGCAAGGTATTTGATATTGATGAGATTGTAGTCGTTTCCCAACCCAAGGAAACCCGTCGCCTCCGTCAGCAGGCATTGAGCAGCAGTTCTCTCAGCAGTTTTCAGATTCATAAACTCGGTGTTCATGATTTGCGTGAACTCTCTCAGTATATCCCTAATTTTGTGATGCCTAATTACGGCAGCCGCTTGTCGTCTTCCGTCTATGTGCGTGGCATCGGCAGTCGTGTCAACAGTCCTTCTGTGGGCATCTATATGGATGATATCCCGGTGATGAGTAAGTCTGCCTTCAATCTCCACAATTACCAACTGAGTCGTGTGGATGTGCTCCGTGGACCGCAGGGCACTCTTTATGGACAGAATACAGAGGGCGGACTCGTGAGAATGTATTCCCGCAATCCTTTTAACTATCAGGGTACGGATGTGAAATTGGGCTATGGCAGTCGCAGCTATCGCAATTTTGAGGTAGCGCATTATAATAAGGTGAATGAGAAAACAGCCTTTTCTTTGGCAGGTTTTTATGATGGACAGAACGGTTTCTTCCGCAATTCCTTTACTGGGGAAAGGGCTGACAAGATGAATGAGGCGGGCGGAAAACTGCTTGTAAAAACCCGTCTGAATGCCGGTTGGGATGTTGATGTTCTCGCCAATTATCAGTATGTAGATCAGAATGGATTTCCTTATGGTCGTCTGGATCTTGCAACAGGCAATACCGACCGTCCAGCTTCCACCTTTGCAGGCATCTATCGCCGCAACAATCTGATTTCCGGTTTGCGACTCACCCGTCAGGGAAATCTTTTCGATTTCACTTCCGTTTCGAGTTATCAGTATGTGAAAGACCATATGCTGATGGATCAGGATTATCTTCCGGCTGACTATATGCGCATCCTTCAGCAGCAGTTGCAGAATTCCTTTACCCAGGAGTTTACCTTCAAGGGCAAGCAGGCTGTGGGCGGATTCTGGCATTGGACATTAGGTGCTTTCTTCTCCCAACAGTGGTTGAAGACCAACGGACCGGTGTTCTTTGATGAAGCGATGACGGCGCCTATCGGCAATGCCATCCAGCGCCAGATGTATGATGCGATGGTGAAGGCGATGGCAGGCAAGATGATAGCACAGGGAATGTCTGCAGCTGCAGCCCAGGCTGCAGCTAAGCGAGCTATAGAACAAGCTGGTGGAGTAGGTATGGAGGTTTCCATGGGTGCGCCAGGATTGTATCATACGCCTCAGTCTAATCTCGGTTTCTATCACGAGAGCCTTTTCGATTTATCTTCTTCGCTTTCCCTTACCTTGGGTTTGCGATATGATTATATGCTTACCTCCATTCATTACGAAAGTTCTGCCTATATGAGTATGAAGGCGAACGTGATGGGCAGGGAGGCAACTTATACTTTGCGCAGTATGCTCGATGGTCGCACGCACGATCATTTCGAAGAGCTGTTGCCTAAGTTGGGACTCACTTGGCGATTGGATTCCCATGGTAGTAATGTGTATGCGGTAGTCAGCAAGGGTTATCGCGCCGGTGGCTATAACGTCCAGATGTTCAGCGATATTCTTCAGACAGAATTGAATGCCAACCGTCAGGCTGCGATGCGTGGTGATTATGATGTTCCTCATTCTGCTGAGGATTATGAGAAGGTGAATAAGACGATCTCTTATGAACCGGAAGTGAGCTGGAACTACGAGTTGGGAACCCATCTCAATCTCTTTGAGAATGCGCTTCATCTGGATCTCAGTGCTTTCTATATGCAGGTAAAGAACCAACAGTTGTCCGTGATGGCAGGTAATTACGGTTTTGGCCGAATGATGGTCAATGCAGGCAAGAGTCACAGTTGCGGTATTGAGGCTGCGCTCAGAGGTCAGCTCTTCAATGGTCATTTAGACTGGATGGTGAACTATGGTTATACCCGTGCCGTATTTGATGAGTATCGGAGTGGGGAAGGAGCCGAGGCTGAGGATTTCAAGGACAAGTTTGTACCTTATGTTCCGCAGCATACACTTTCTGCTACAGCCGATTATCGCATTGATACAGATTGCCGTTTGCTTCGTTCGATCACTATAGGAGCCAATGTCAATGCACAGGGCAAGACCTATTGGGATCAGGCCAACAGTTACAGTCAGAACTTATATGCAGTCTTAGGCGCTCATCTGGATGCCGATTTAGGCAAGGTCCTCATCAGTTTCTGGGCTCGTAATCTGACGAATACCCATTACAATACCTTCGCGGTAGATAATGCCGCCACAGGCAACAAGGAATACTTCGCCCAGCGTGGCAATCCTTTCCAGTGTGGCGTTGATCTCCGCTTCCACTTCTAATATTCCGTAAAAGGCGGGATTAAATAAAAACCACCACATGCCAATAAATAAGCATGTGGTGGTTTTTATTTTGTTTGAGCATCTTTGAGAGGCTTGGCGGGTTCTCGTGTTGCAAAATTACTTTCTTCTTCTCCTTGGAATTTCAACTGTTGGCTCATATGCTTTCAGACCTTCATCGCCAGTAAAAATTTCAACTTCATAGCCGAGATCCGTATAATACCTTTTTCATCAGATCTTACCATTAATCATTATTCTGCCTAATGTTCCAGAAGCCATTAGTTTTGCAAGATTCTCTTTTTCTTCTAGAAGTTTGACATGGCTATCTCCATATTCATCACGAGTAACGTAGCTGACAAATGGGATCATCTTATTTCCTAATTCATCCAACAAAACGGGATTATGAGTTGTACAGAGTACATCAACTTGGCGCTTTCTTGACAATTCTTTTAGCATGTCAACTAATTCCTTGGCACGAGAAGGATGCAAGCCGTTATCCACTTCTTCGATGAGTAATAAACTATGAGGTGCAGCAGTTAAAAGAGCCACAACAATGGCTATGAAACGAAGTGTACCATCGCTCATGCCCCTTGCATCAACTGGCTGGTCTGGATTCCAATCTTCATAACAATAAAGCATTGCATCAGATTTAATCAGACCTACTGGTACAGATATAACTTTGTTGATATCACGTTCTGGAAGAGGACGGACATAACTTGATACAATATTTTCTACATTCTCTTTTTCCTCTGGAGCCATTGCGCATAATACACCAGCAACATTACTTCCATCTGGCTTTAACTCTTTAGAGATCTTGCAGTAGTCGCGCATCTTTGCAGGAACAGGATCAAGAATAACAATACTTCTAAGTGTAGCATACAAGCTTGACCATAAATCCATTGATGACGGAATATTATAGGTCTTCCATGTTATATTTCGAGTAGAATCCGTGAATTCATCAGGAACATTTTCCTCTGTGGTACTACCGATGGATTTCACAAGGACCATATGAGAAGCCTGAATCCTTTTTAATTACTCTTAAATCAAGAATAAAATTACTTTCTTCTGTTTCTATTTCCGCTTCAATACAAAAAGTATTTTCCCCTCTACGGATAATCCAATCTTCACCTCCTCTAACAGTCTGAATGGCATCAAGAAGGCTTTTGCCATCACCCACGGCACGGAGAAAGGCGAACGCATCTAATACATTCGACTTGCCACTTGCATTGGTTCCAATAAGGATGCCTAAAGAATCAATATATATTGTAGAGTCCTTAAAACTCTTCCAGTTTTGTAACCTAATCTTTGTAATCATGGGCTGTGTATATTTTATTCACCAGTATATTTTTTGCAAAGCTAATCATTTTTTTCGAAATGAGCAAAAAATGAGCAAAAAAAATCAGTGCTACTACTAAGAGTAACACTGATTTTCTATTTTGTTTATTGAACGGCAACTTTCTTGATGCTGCCATCACTATATACCATGATATTCACGCCCTTGGTAGGAGAGGTTACTCGCTGTCCGTTGAGAGAATAGCGGGAGATTTCCTTCACATCGCTGCGATTTGTCACCTTGTCAATACCTGTTTCATCATACTCAATGATGTTTCCAAAGTCTTCCAGACGTCAGCATTTGTCAAATATTTTTAAAGAGGGAGAACTTGATGAAAAAGTGGTTGTTCGGAAATTCCGACAGACCACTCAGCATGGTGCTATGGCAGGAAAAACCCAAAGCAAAGAAGTGAAGTTCTATAACCTTGATGTTATCATATCTGTGGGACATTTATGGGTGTACAGGATATGACTTCCGATACACCCACTTCTTTATGATTTCCTTCTAAATATGGAAATTGATTTCCTTGAGCCACTCTTATCACAATATTTTGATTAAAGGA
>ENA-OPWO01000113-OPWO01000113.1-human-gut-metagenome-genome-assembly--contig:-NODE-113-length-32482-cov-2.996484_pt1 | contig 32482 bp, 21 predicted proteins | sample MGYA00241510_ERZ502012 | MGnify/ENA primary metagenome ERZ502012 (study PRJEB25962, sample SAMEA2041923) | human gut metagenome | biome: human gut; feature: human-associated habitat; material: faeces...
GCACCTACCGTTCGCCACAGATTGTGCTCATCATCGGCGAGAGCTTCGGCAAGCAGCATTCCCAGCAATACGGTTATTTCATGGATACGACTCCTTATCAGGTGGCATTGGAAAAGACCAAGAAGCTGACCAAGTTTACGGATGTCGTGACCTGCTGGAACCTCACCAGCTTTGTTTTCAAGAACGTATTCTCCACTCATGTCATCGGCGAAAAGGGTGAGTGGTGCGACTATCCTCTCTTCCCGGAAATCTTCCGCAAGGCAGGTTACCACGTCACCTTTATCACCAATGAATTTCTGCCGCAGGCCAAGGAAGCCGTATATGACTTCAGCGGCGGTTTCTTCCTCAACAATCCGAAACTCAGCAAGTTGCAGTTTGACAGCCGCAACACGGAGCTGCACGCCCTGGACGACGGACTGTTGGAGGACTATGACAACGGACTGAAGGAAGCAGAATCCAACAGTAAGTATAATCTCACCATCTTCCACCTGATGGGTCAGCACGTGGATTACAAGACCCGCTACAAGCACAGTCAGACCCATTTCTGGGCAGGCAGTTATGAGGACAAGCGCCCCGAGCTGACCGACAAGCAGCGCAAGGTGCTGAGCCATTACGACAACGCCACCCTTTACAACGACTCTATCGTGGCGCAGATTGTGAAGCGCTATTCCAAGAAGAACGCCATCGTCATCTACATGCCCGACCATGGCGAGGAGTGCTATGAGGGCAACCGCGGTTTCATCTGCCGCAACCATTCTGCCAACATCGACTGGCCTTTGGCTCACTACGAGTTTGAGATTCCTTTCTGGATTTTCTGTTCCCAGAAGTACATCAGCAGCCATCGTGACATCTACCGCCAGATTCGCAAAGCGAAGGACAAGCGTTTCATGACCGATGCCTTGCCTCACCTATTATTATATTTAGCAGGCATCGAGACTCCTACCTACAATCCGAAGTACAACATCCTAAGCCCAGAGTATGACGAAATGCGCCCTCGCATCCTGAAAAACAGCGCCGACTATGACAAGTTGAGGGATGCGGAAATGGAGAAGCAGAAAAGGCTGAAGGATGCAGAAGCTGCCATGGGACATAAAAAGAAAAAGAAATAGGAATATTGCATATTCAAAACAAAATACGTAATTTTGCACCCATAAAAAAGAATATGCCCCTATCATTCAATAAAGAATAAGAGAAATAAGATATGAATATACCCACTTTAAGTCGTTCGGAATGTAATGTACTGCGAGGACTTGCCATTATCGGCATTTTCCTGCACAACTACTGCCATTGGATAGGTTCTATCGTCAAGGAGAACGAGTATCAGTATTTTCAACACAACGTGGACTGGCTGAACCAGGTATTGGTCAATCCAGACCTCAATCTGCCGTTCCATCTCATCTCATTCTTCGGACATTATGGCGTACCAGTATTCCTCTTCCTGAGCGCATACGGACTGGTATTGAAATATGAAGCAAAGCCACATCTTGATGTCTCGACACAATTTGTCAACATCAACGGAAAGACGATGTGGAACTGGAAAGAGCCGCTTCGCTTCATCCGCTATCATTATCTGAAACTCTTCAAGATGATGATTGTGGGATTCGTGGCCTTCACCATGCTCGACTACATCACATACGGTCCGCACAAGTATGCTACACTTGATGTTGTGGCGATGTTAGGTATGTTTAATAATATATTGCCCGACCCAGACCGCATCATCTGGCCAGGACCATTCTGGTTTTTCGGATTGATGCTCCAACTCTATATTGTCTATCGTCTGTTCATCTATCGCAAACACTGGGGATTCACCGTAGGACTGATGGTAGTCTGCATAGTGATACAGATAGCGTTGGGATGGGACAATCCAGAGAGCGAGGCGATGAACCGCTACCGCTATAATTTCATGGGAGGAATGTTGCCATTCGGGTTAGGCGTACTCTATGCCCGATATGGCGAGAAGATATTGATGACTTTCCATCACAACGTGACAAATTTCTTCGGCATCATCTTCTGCTGCTCCATCATCTACAGTCTCAGCGGCAGCATGATGGGATGGAGCTTCGTGCCCCTCTTCATCTGTCTGCTCAGCGTACTGACCGCCAAATTTCTTTCAGGAGTCAACTGGTTGTCAGGAGTCAACAGGATATTGGAATGGATGGGCGGCATTTCGGCGGCACTTTTCGTCTGCCACCCTATCACACGAAAGATTTTCATCCCTATCAGCCGACAGGGAGATATGTATGCAGGTCTGCTCCTCTACATCGTATCGAGCATCTGCCTGGCTTGGTTGTTCACGCAACTGATGAAGAAAATCCCAAATCCGAAGCTTTAGAAACTTTATCCACCTCCATAATAAGAATACAAACAAGAAGACAAGAGAATTCTTCACTCTTCGTTCTTCACTCTCCACTTAGCTTACGCCTATGAAGATAAAAGATATAGAACTGGCGAATATCAGCCGATTTCGTGGTGAACTGATGGGAGCAGCCATGCTCTTCATCATCCTCTTTCATGTGGGATTGCCACGTGAAGATGCTTTCTATGGACTTCGCCGAATGGGAAATGTGGGAGTAGATATGTTTCTCTTCCTCAGCGGAATCGGTCTGTGGTTTTCATGGGTCAAGAATCCTGACGTTAAGCGTTTCTTCATCCGCCGTTATCTCCGCATTTATCCAGCCTGGCTCATCATCGCCTGCCTCTTCTACATTCCCCGTTTTCATGGCGGAAGTACGTGGGACTGGATTTATCTCTTCGGAGAGATTTCCATCAACTGGGGTTTCTGGCTGCACGATGAGTTGAACTTCTGGTACATTCCTGCCACGATGATGCTCTATCTCTTTGCTCCAGGCTATATGGAACTCATCAGGCGCCATCCTATCTACCGTTGGCTGCCCGTGGTCATGGTGATGTGGTGCATCCTGGTGCAATACGTTACTCCTATCCATCAGGCAGTTGGTCATCTGGAGATTTTCTGGAGCCGCGTACCGATATTCTTCATCGGAATCAACATGGGCGAGATGGTTCGCCGCAAGGATACGCTCGACGGGGCAAGCATCTGGATGATCTGGATCATGTTTCTGATGACGCTTCTCTCCAGCATTTTTCTGGAGCAGGTGAAGCATGGACAATTCCCGCTCTTCCAGGAAAGAATGCTCTATATCCCGCTCACAATAACCAGTATTCTACTGCTCAACCGCATCTTTCGCCGCACTCCGAAATGGGTAAACAAGGCATTCATGTTTGTGGGCGCATTGAGTCTGGAGACCTACCTCATCCACATTCACTTCGTACTCTACTATATCGAGAAATGGCATTGGAGCTATTGGCCTACCTTCTTCACCTGCATCGCCATCACGCTCCCTGCCTCCTGGATATTGGCAAAAATCGTGGGCTGGATTTCTAAAAAATTACAAATGAGAAAGGAAAGGGAAATAATTTAAATAAAAATAGGAGTTTATGAAAGAAATAGATAATATAGAAAAGGATAGTAAGGGGTTGTCTGCTCTGATGCGCCTCATTCGCCCGAAACAATGGATCAAGAACGGCTTTATCTTTATGCCGCTCTTCTTTGGCGGAGAACTTTTCAATACCGGTGCCCTGCTGGCAGGAGTCATCGCTTTCTTCGCCTATAGTTTTGCTGCTTCCAGCATCTACTGTTTCAACGACATTTACGATGTGGCGGCAGACCGACGTCATCCCGTGAAATGCCATCGCCCGATAGCTTCCGGAGCCGTATCGGTAAAACAGGCGTATGGACTGATGTTTCTGATGCTGATACTCTCCATCGGTTTCAGCAGTCTGTTGGATGGTTGGAAAACGATGGGCATTATCCTTTTCTACTGGTGCCTGAACTTAGGCTATTGCGCAAAGTTCAAGCAGTATGCCATCATAGACGTCTGCATCGTAGCCTTCGGTTTTGTGCTCCGTCTGCTGGCAGGTGGTGTGGCAACGGGCGTGGTACTGAGCAAGTGGATTGTGCTGATGACCTTCCTCATCACCCTCTTCATGAGCTTTGCCAAGCGCCGCGATGATGTGATAAGAATGGAAAAGACCGGAGAGGCTCCACGCAAGAATACGAGCCGCTACAATCTGACTTTCATCAATCAGGCGATTACCATTACCGCCTCGGTCACTCTGGTCTGCTACATTATGTACACAGTAAGTCCGGAGGTTCTGGAACATTTCCATACCGACAAACTCTATCTCACAACGGTTTTCGTGCTGGTAGGACTCTTGCGCTACATCCAGATAGCAGTTGTTGACCAGCAGAGTGGCGACCCTACCAAGATTCTGCTCCGCGACCGCATCACCCAGGTTATCGTAGTAGCCTGGCTTGCCGCCTTCCTGTTCCTCATCTATATCGCATAAGGCATGAAACGGAATACAGATTTAGATTTCATCCGATCCATTCTCATCATACTGATGATTCTCATCCATATCGTGAGTTTCGGGAATGCTTATCCTCATCTGAAGGCAGGCATTCTCTCGTTCATGATGCCTACCTTTCTCATCATCACGGGTTATCTGGTGAACATCGGGAAAACGGGCAGGCAGTTTGGCAAATATCTGCTTTGTTTGGCTCTGCCATACGTCATCATGGTGACGGGATTTTCCGTGCTCTCCTATTTCCTGCCAGTAAGAGATGGCATTACCGAACTCTCTCTCACACAGATTTGCGAGAAGATTTTCGTCACTTCCATCGGTCCATATTGGTTTATCCAGACCATGATTATCTGTGGAATCTTGTATTACGGGAGCTTCCGGGCTTGTGATATAATCAGCAAATACAGGGGGCGTTGTTCTTGCAGGAATAATAAAGAGAATGATTCTTATAAGAATAGTAAGGGGAATGATTCTTGCAGCAATATAAACAAGGGAAAGACGGAGGAGGAAACCCTGTCTTTAACAACCCGCCTTTTTCTCTTGGCGATTCTGATGCTGCTGATCAGCAAGACCCCAGCCCTGAACATCACGGCTGCCATTTATTATTTTGCCGGAGTCGTTATCCGCCAATGCCGCATCGACTTCAACAAGGTTTTCCGCCCTACTCCCTTGGCGTTCATTCTCTGGCCTTTCATCCTCTATCGGGAAGACCTCTATGACTGGGGAAACATGGCTGTTGCTTTCTCCTGCTGGTGCTGCATTTCTGCGCTTATGTGGTTGAACCAATATTACAAGTCGCAAATGATAGGAAAGTCCACCTTATTATATATAGGTAAGAACACGTTGCCGATTTATCTCTTCCATCCTATCTTCACAATGGCGGCGAAATTCTATCATCCTCTGTTCGCCTTCGACAAGAGTGAAATCCTCCTGGCTGTTTTTACCATTATCCTTGCCATCGCAGGAAGCATCGCTATTGCCAAGGTTATGGAAAAAACAAAATTGGCTTATTTCTTCGGGAAAAAGGAAATACTGAGATGAAATGACAAATGACAAATGAAATGATGAAAAAAGAAAAAATATATTGTTTCGATTTTGACGGAACGCTCACAAAGAAAGATACACTCATCGAGTTTATCAAATTCAGCATGGGGAAGACGCGCTTCCTCATGGGTTTCCTGCTCTATAGCCCCATCCTCGTGCTGATGAAACTGCATCTTTTCCCCAACTGGAAAGCGAAGCAGATTATTTTCAAGCACTTCTTCGGCGGTATGAGCATCGAAGATTTTGATGATTACTGCGTCAATTTTGCTGCTAAGAATCTCTATCTGCTGCGCCTGAGTGGTATTGGGAAAATACAAGAAGCCAAACGCAAGAAAGAACGGGTATTGATCGTAAGCGCCAGTATCGACAACTGGGTGAAGCCTTTCTTCGACTTCCAAAACCTAACTGATGTGGAAGTTCTCGGCACCCAGATAGAAGTAGCCAACGGTAAAGTAACCGGCTATTTCAAGACCAACAACTGCTATGGCGAGGAGAAAGTTCATCGCATCTGCGAAGCCCTGACCCGTACTATCAATAATGGAAAGGGAGCCTCAACACTCGATTTCGACCGTACACGATATGAAATCGAAGCGTTCGGAGACAGTCGTGGCGATAAGGAAATGATCGCCTTTGCCGACCAAGGACATTATAAGCCGTTCAGAGATTCTCTCTAAACGGCTTATTTTATTCATATTAGGAATTTATCAATTCCCTGGATTGACCATATTTAGTGAAGAATCAAACTTCATGATTAAACATATTTCATTAAGAATCAAATTCCATGAGGTCTTATTAAACTTTGAAAGGATAGATAAGCTCCCCATCTGAGATGGATGTTTTATCATTCCTGCACAAACGTAGTAATGCTGCGAGGTGCAAGAACAGCCTTCTCCATACATTTTCCTACAGGAGTCAAACTCTCGGAGGAAACATCGCTGGTGCGATACATTTCCCACTCCATCCGGCTCATTCCTGCCACCTGCAACGTAATAGGCTTGACGTCCTCAGAATAATTGATTGCCACCATCACCCATTTGCCATCCACATTTCTGTAGGCAGAACACATCACGCCACGAGGGTCATTATATCCCTCCTCCACCTGCTTTCCGGCTGCATCAGTAGCAGAAATGTCGTAGCGCTGGGCACCAGGACGGATAAAGCGGGAATAGTTGCCCAAAGACCAGAGGAGTTTGGAATCGACTGCCCAACCGGTTTGCCAGCCATCCCTACTGTAGATGCGGAGCAATCCATCGCGATAGTCGCCACCAGCAGCACGCCACCAGCTCCAGCTCTCGGCGTTGGCATAGACCAGGTCGTGATGGATGATGCGGGCTACATAGAGAGCGGTTTTCATGGAGAAATCATAACCTCCGCCACCGCCTATTTCCTCATCATTACCCATGATGCAAGTCTCGGTCTGCCAGAACTTAATACCCTTCTGTCGGCAGGCTTCCCTTATCTGCATACGCACTTCACGCATATAAGGTACTGGCGTATTGGTCCAATAACTGTGACCACCTATAAGCATCGGCACCTGCTTTACGTTGCCCAAGTAGGTTTTCGTACTGTCTTTGGTAAAGAAAGCGTTGATTTCATAACCCCTCTGCCAGTCGGTCTCATGCGTAGCCAACATACAGCGGTAATCGCTCGACTCGTTGATGAAGATTTGCGTATTCATCTTTTCCTTCACCAAGGCCTTGCTCAATTCTCTTACCACCCGGGCCACCTCACGGTTGGTGGCAGGACTTCCCTCCTGCTTCGGTCCCGTCCAGTTCCAATGTCCGTCGGGTTCGTTGATCGGACTCATATAGTCGATGTGGATACCGTCGTGCTCCTCAATCCCCTTGAGCGAAGTGGCGATAAACTTTCCAAACTTCTGATAGCAATCGTCTTTCAGGTTGATGGTTCCTCCCCGTCCGGTATTCGTGGCGAGTCCATTCTTCGTATAAAAGACGGGTGCAGAGTTGCAGAAGGCGAGCAAATAAGGAACTCCTCTCTGCTTGGCGAGTTTCAGGAAGCGTCGTTGCCCCGCCTGCTTGTTCCAGTCGTAGGTGCCATCGGCATTCAGAAAGCATTGGGTTCGGGTACCTCGCTGAATCTGCGAAGCCTCTCCCTGTTCCTCGCTTCCTGCGCCCAGATTGAATCTCCAGAGCGACAGACCAATTCCCTTCGGTTTCCCCGTCTCATCATTTTCCATGGAAAACAACCAGTCTGCTATCTGCTCCTGTTGCTTTTCCGGCCAGAGACCGAGAAACTGCATACTCCACGCATCACTTGCGCCAAAGTGCTGGATATGCTGCTCTGGCGAAGTAGGAAGAATGGTAAAATGAACCGCCTCTCCTTGCGCCGGCAAGAGAGAAAGACTGAACGCAACGGCTGTCATCAGGCATTTTGAGCCCCTCTTCCAGGGCATCATCTTCTTGTCTTTTTTCATATCTGATTTTCTGTTATTCTATATAAACTTATGCACGTCTCCAAGTTTTTTTTTGAAATCATGCACGTTTCCAAGGGACTTTTTGCTTAATCCACCACTTTTATAAAGGTAGTTTCTTATGCAAAGATAATGCAAATGAGCGCAATGAAAACTTGTTTTCAAATTGCCGAGTGCAGCTTATCTTATGCAAAGATACGACAAAAAGTTGAAAATCAGTAATAATTAAAGCAAAATAGTTGAAAATGACTGAATTATGTAAAAACAGATGTTACTTCTAAAGGGTTACGGATTACAGATTCGTGCCAACAAGTAAGAATATATTGAAATATCGTTAAAGTTTGATAATATTAGTTGTTTTTTTTTTGATTTTAAAGATTTGATTCTTATCTTTGTAATTGTTTTCACGCCTTACCTTAATTGACGAATGCCGAGTGAGAAAGACGGGAAGGACAAGCATATTGGAAATGGCGTTTACAAGCGCACTTGGTTATACACACACTTGGATTCTATAATATCAAATCAGGATCAGAAATATACAAGGCAGTTACAGACCGCCCAATAGATTATTAAAATAGAAAACTTATTATCAGCTACACCAGAATAGTTCCATTAGTAGTATATAACGTATAGTAAGATTTCAAAATTATCTTGGACGTGACAAAGTGTATTCCACTATTGGCTTGTATAGGATGTTTCAGGAGTTCTGGACTGTTTGACTGAGTAGCTCGTACTGCACCAACGCCGTTTCCCTTATGTATGTATTCGTAATTATTTTGGTCCGTATAGGTGCATTGGACATAAAACGTAATTGTATGTATGGTTGAAATAAATCCATTATGTATTTAGCGTTTTTAATGTTTTAAAGTTATGAGAAGAGAACTTTTGCTCTTATCTTGTTGCGTGGTCATCCCAAGCATTTGTAGTGCTCAAGAGAAGTCAGACACTACAATGGTAGAAAAGAAAGCAGAACGCAATGTGATGCTCAATGCATCCGATGCCAATGCACCTCGTTACATTCAGATAGGTCTTCCAAGTGAAGATGTAAATGTGTACGAGAATGGATTACCTGTCGTTTATTCTTCTTACATCCATCCTGTATCTGCTCATTGGAGAAGTGACGGAAGCTTGGCTGAAGTAGGATTGATGAACCCGCAGGAATCAGCCATAGCTACAGGAAACATCGCTTATTCAGTGAACAGTTTCAGCGACTTAGGCAGTAATACATTCAAGGGTATCTTGAATTACAAAGGCAACCATTATGGTATGCATCAGTTTGATTTGAACGTTTCAGGACCTCTGGCTAAAGGCTGGACTTATGCCTTGAATATGTATCAAAACTTTGATCCAGGAACCTTTGACTTGAAGTTTACCAACTATAATGACCGTACCCAGATTTATAAGGGTGCCCTGACAAAGCATTGGGGAAACAGAGGTCAGTTGTCTTTTCTCTACAAGTTCTCAAACAGTCAGCGTATGGGTTCCATAACCCAGTTTGCACCATTTATCTATCACACTAATGGTGATGTGACAGAATTGGATGGCTTTAAATTGGGTACATCTTCATACGTTCCAGCTTCTCAGAACTTCATGTACCGTGATATGAAGACAGGTGAAGTGAAAAACACTACTATCAATGATTGGAACAAAAGCAAATCTCACGAATTTGCTGTATTATTCAAATGGGATTTAGGTAATGCATGGAACTTGGATACAAAGGCTAAATATACTTGGGTTGATGCTAACTATGCCGACTTTGGCGGCAGTTCCATCATGAATGTCAAAGATGGAAAGGTTGAGGGTAATACGAATACGTATTATGACAAGAATGGAAAGCTTTATACAGGTATGATGGATGGTCGAAGAATCTGGTTTCATACTGCAAAGGCAAAATCTTTCCTTCTCACCTCTGAGGTGATGAGAAACTATGGCCAGCATAATCTTAAAATAGGTCTCAACGAGTGGAACTTTGACTTAGACTACTGGTCTGCGTCAACACAATGGGATGCCAGTGTAAAGGAGTATCCAGAGTTTCTATCACATTCCATGGTTTCAGACCCGACTGCAAGAACAACTTATTATGGGTTCAATGAGATTTCTACAGACTATGCTATCGGTAATGAGAATAAGTTAGCAGGATATTTCACAGACGAATGGCGTCCTATTGAAAGCCTTCGTTTCTTCTATGGAGCACGCTTAGAGTGGTGTCGTATGTCTGTAGACCAGTTGCCTTATGCACGATTTGCAGACATGTATGTCGGTGCAACCAATGCAGACGGTGTAACCATTACACCACAGCACAGAACAAAGAATAAGCTTAATTATGCATTTACAGTTTCGGCTACATGGTCCTTTTATAAAGGTATGGGACTCACCGCTGACTTCACTCAAATGGAACGCTCTCCTCGCATGACAGATTATGCCAATATGGGACCACAGGACCTGCGTCTCCGCATTCCATTGCTCCGTGGCGGTATATACTATCGCAATAAGTGGATTGATGTTACATCAATGATAACCTGGATTCAGAAGACGAACAATACAGACCAGCAGGATATAACCAAACCTGGGACTAGTATTTCAAAGACAACCTCATTAAATTATAGTATTCAGACTGTTGGATGGACAACCAATGTGGAACTTGACCCTTTCAAGGGGGCGCATCTTCATGCCCTCTTTACTTATCAGAAACCAACATACAAGGACTATTCTGTGACAGTAAAGTTTGATGATGGTGAGACCGCAGACTTAAACGCCACTGGTAACATTGTCAAGGAAATACCACAGATACTGATTGAACTTGACCCAAGTTATACCTTTTACAAGGATAAGATGACTGTATGGGGCAGTTTCAGATATTTTGGAAAAACGTATGCTAACCTTTCAAATGCCCTTTGGTTTAACGGCCATTGGGAAACATTCGCAGGTGTGAAATGGAATGCTACCAACAAATTATCATTCAACCTTGGTGTAGTCAACTTCCTGAACCAAAAAGGTGCCAGCGGTACAATATCCGGCTCAGAGCTTATTGGTCCGGAAGAAGCCAAGCGATTCAATGGCTACGTAATGTCCGGACGCTATCTTCGTCCTTTCACTGTTGAGTTTGGAGCAAGTATAAAACTATAAATACCTATTGATTATGAATAAATTATGCAATTTTATGGCTCTTTTTATGGCTTTGTCAGGTAATGTATATGCCCAGAAGACAGAACCATGGAATGACCCTTTGGTGAACAACATCAATCGCAACGAGCCTGTTTCTGATTTCTTCGGCTATGAGAATAAGGAACTGTCTGACAGAAATGATAAGACGCTTTCAAAGAGATTCTTGTCTATTGAAGGAAATTGGAAATTCAATTGGGTGCAGAATGCCAATGAGCGTCCTTTAGATTTCTATTCTCTCAATCTTGATGATTCTAATTGGGGTAAGATGCCAATTCCTGGATGTTGGGAGTTGAATGGCTATGGCGTGCCAGTCTATACCAACATAAAATATGAGTGGGAAAATGAATGGGAATCAAATCCTCCTTATGTGAAGGATCTTGGCAACTACGTCGGATCTTACCGACGTAAGATTGTAATTCCTGAGAATTGGAATGGTGACAATATAATATTGCACATCGGCGAATTTTCCAGCAATATCAACCTATATGTAAATGGAAAGTTTGTTGGCTATGCTGAAGACAATAAGGTTGCTGCGGAATTTGACATTACTAAATATGTAGAACCTGGAAAAGAGAATCTGATAGCCATGCAGCTGATGAGGTGGTGCGATGGCTCTTATTTTGAGGATCAGGACTATTGGAGACTTCGCGGTATTGCCAGAGAGAACTATATCTATGCTCAGCCGAAGTCACATATTAAGGACTTGAACGTAACCTCTTCCTTGTCCGATAATTATAAAGACGGTATCTTTGCCATTCATTTTTCTACAGAATCATGTGATGGAAAGAATGTTCTGGTAGAATTGATAGACAAGAAAACTGGCAATACGGTTTTTGAAAGAAAGCAACAGTTACAGGGTGGCAGTTCAACAGTAGAGTCAACCATTCGAAATGTAGTCAAATGGACAGCAGAAACGCCGAATTTGTACACACTCAGAGCGACACTGCTGGATGGAGATAAAGTATTGGAAGTCATTCGCCAAAATGTCGGTTTTAGAAAGATCGAGATCAAGGGAAAACAGCTCTTGGTAAATGGACAGCCTGTTCTTATCAAGGGTGTGAACCGTCATGAGATAGATCCTGATGGAGGATATGTTGTCAGTGTTGAGAAAATGATTCGTGACATAAAGGTTGCCAAGCAATTAAACATCAATGCTATACGAACCAGCCACTATCCAAATGACCCACGCTGGTATGATTTGTGTGATGAATATGGTATTTATGTTATGGCTGAGGCAAATCTGGAAAGCCACGGAATGGGATTTGGTAAAGAGACTCTGGCTAAAAATGAGTTGTTCAACAAGACACACATTGAGCGTAACATGCACAATGTGAAGGTTCTCAAAAACCATCCTTGTATCATTATGTGGAGTCTTGGTAATGAAGCAGGTTATGGTAAGAACATGGAGGATGCCTACGATTGGGTGAAGGCATATGATAGTTCTCGTCCAGTACAATACGAAATGGCATGTTCAACAGGCAAGCATGATGAAACCCGTCCTGTTGAGTCATACGAGTTGGCTGGTCTGAAGGCTGGCAAGACTGACATTTTCTGTCCTATGTATGCTGATTACGACAGTTGTAGAGCATATCTGGAAAAGGACTATTGTGACAAACCTCTTCTTCAGCAGGAGTATGCCCATGCCATGGGTAATTCTATGGGTGGATTCAAGCAGTATTGGGATTTGATCCGTCAGTATCCTCAGTATCAGGGTGGTTTTATCTGGGATTTTGTTGATCAGGGTCTGCGCGACAAGAGCAAGATAACTGGTAATCAGATCTATGCCTATGGCGGTGATTATGGTCGTTTCCCTATGTCTGACCAGAACTTCAACAACAATGGCTTGGTTAGTCCGGACAGAAGACCAAATCCTCATGCTTACGAAGTGAAATACTTCCATCAGAACATCTGGAGCAAACTTGAGAACAAGGTCAAGGGTACTGTCTCTGTATTCAACGAGAACTTCTTTGTTCCGTTGAATAACGTAAATCTCGTATATTCAATAGAGGTAGAGGGAAAAAGCATGGCAAACGGTTTAATCAACCTTGGCAAATACAATATTCTTCCTCAGACAAGCAAGACCATTGCAATTCCTGGATATGCAAAGATAGTTGCAGACAAGAAGTACAGAGGAAAGGAAAAAACACTGAATCTTTCGTACAAATTGAACAGTGATTCGCTTCTTCTAAGTAAGGATGAAGAAATCGCCCACCAGCAGTTTGTGATTAGCGACTATAAGTTCCCTGTATTGAATTCCTCTGAAACAGCCAAAGTAAAGGCTGTAGATCATGCCAAGTATCTCGTTCTTTCTGCCAATGGTGTGGATGTTACCATCAGTAAGACAACAGGACTTGTTTCTTATTTGGATGTTGACAAAACACCTATGCTTGTTAGAGGATTTGATTTGACTCCAGACTTCTGGAGAGCGTGCACAGACAACGATTTTGGTTCACATATGCCTACATTAAGTGCAGCATGGAATAAGCCAAGTATGGAACTGAAGAATTTTACCCGTAAGGAGAATGGTTCTGTTGTTGCCGAGTTGTATCTCAAGGAAACAGAGTCTACACTGACTCTTACCTATACATTGAATAATAATGGAGAACTGACTGTTGAACAAGATCTGAAGGTAAATCCTGATGCGGAGAACAAGCCAAATCTTCTACGCTATGGCATGGAATTGCAGATGCCTAAGGAGTTTGATAGGGTTGAATTCTACGGAAAGGGTCCTAACGAGAATTATGCAGACCGTAACAACTCCGACAGATTGGGCATTTTTACCCAGTTGGTAAAGGATCAGTATTATCCATATGTCCGTCCACAGGAGTCAGGCAACAAGACGCAGGTAAGATATTGGAAGGTTCTGACAAAAGACAATAAAGGTCTGGAGTTTTTCTCCAATGAGCCAATGGAGTGTTCAAGCCTGAACTATTTGACTTCAGATCTTTACCGCGGACCGGTAAAGAACCAAGAACATTCTGGAGATCTTGTACCACGAGACTTTACCTCTGTACATATTAGTCAGAGACAGATGGGTTTGGGATGTATCAATACATGGGGCGCATTACCTATTGAGAAATATATGCTTCCTTATGAGGACTATGCATTCAAATTCGTGATTCGTCCTGTAAGATAACTAAATAGTCCTCACTCTGAGAAATCAGAGTGAGACCGCAATCTATAACATCATTAAATATCAAACAAAAATGAAAAAGAAATTATTCATTACACTCTTGTTGGTGGTTACTACAGCACTGACAACTTTGGGACAGAGTAGCAAGAACGGAGTGAAACCTATTCTCCCGGTTCCGAGTCAAGCACAGGTTGAATGGCAGAAGATGGAGACCTATGCTTTCATCCATTTCGGATTGAATACATTCAATGATAAGGAATGGGGATATGGTGATTCTGACGTCAAGACCTTTAATCCAAAGAAATTGGATTGTGAGCAGTGGGCAAGAACTCTTGTCGCTGCTGGCATGAAAGGTGTCATCATTACAGCAAAACACCATGACGGCTTCTGTCTGTGGCCAACTCATACTACCGACTACTGTATCCGTAATTCTCCGTACAAAGACGGTAAAGGTGATCTTGTTGGAGAACTCTCAAAAGCTTGCAAGAAGTATGGTTTGAAATTCGGCGTATATCTCTCACCATGGGATAGAAATCAGACAAGCTATGGTTCCAAATATTACGTAGAGTATTATAAGCGACAGCTCAAAGAGTTGCTTAGCAACTATGGTGATATTTTCGAAGTTTGGTTTGATGGCGCTAATGGTGGTGACGGATGGTATGGCGGTGCAGCAGAGAAGCGAACCATTGACCGCAAAAACTACTATGAATTTGATAAACTGTACCAGATTGTTGACAGTTTGCAGCCTAATGCTATCATCTTTGGCGACGGTGGTCCTGGATGCCGCTGGGTAGGCAATGAGAATGGATTTGCAGGTGAAACCAACTGGGCAATGATTCCTTCAAATACAGTTTATCCTGGTTACGACAAGCCAAAGCAGCTGCAGTTCGGTTGGGAGAATGGTGATCAATGGACACCAGCAGAATGTGATGTATCTATCAGACCGGGATGGTTCTACCATGAGAATGAAGACAGTAAGGTAAAAACCGTTGATCAGTTATGTGACCTTTATTACAGAAGTGTGGGACACAATGCAACATTCCTGCTCAACTTCCCAGTTGATAGAGATGGACTGATAAATCCAATAGATTCTGCCAATGCTGTCAACTTCCACAAGAGAATCCTGCAGGAGATGTCTGTAAACGTCCTTAAAGGTGTTGCTCCTAAAGTGGACAGCCATCAAGGTAAGAATGTCGGTAAAAACGTTAATGACGGAAAATACGACACATTCTGGGCCTCTAAAAAGCTTAAGGGTGCAAGCATTGAGTTCCGTCTTGGTAAAGAACGAGAAATATCTCGACTTTTGCTTCAGGAGTATATTCCTTTAGGACAGCGTGTGAAAGCATTCACTGTATATTATCTTCAGGGCAAGAACTGGGTAAAGCTCAGTCAAAAGGAAGAGACAACCACAATCGGTTACAAGCGTATCCTGCGATTTGACAAGGTAAAGACCAATGGTCTTCGCATTGTATTTGATGATGCCAAGGGTACACCATGTATTAATAATGTTGCAGCTTTCTAACATTATATAAAATTATTCATTTTTGTCCGCAATTCCAAGAATTTGGTTTTGCGGACATTTTGTTATTAGGCAAGTTCTCAATAGAAGCGAACAAATCAGAGCTTTAAGGTGTGTTAAAAAATGGCTGGAAAACAACAAATAGTTTATTGCTAACTATTAAGAAATAGGAACTTGAATTAAAATGGAATTGATAGTAACGTATCAGTTCTCAAATAATAGGAAGTAGACTCATTTACAGAAGGTCCTTTTTAGTTATAGCCAAGATAGCACAAAGGCTTACGCAATACTGAAACATCAAAAGTTCCAATTTGCTGTGCAATGATGATGCGCTCGCCCGACCTTATCAAGGAGCATGTTGACAACAACTTCAACCCGCTTCCTTCCGAGTACATCAAGGAATTTATACCAATACGTCAGAAGATAAACGACCTGATGAAAATGTGCTGCGAGCAAATAGAGACAAGCAGCTATAGTAATTACAGGGAGATTCTCACCGAGGCAGATAAATGCAAGGATGAACTCTCTGTGCTCAGAAAGAAGCATATTGACCGTATGCAGAAAATGAAGGACAATACACTGATGCAGATTTCGCTTGTTTATCTGAACGTGCTGCAGGAGAGTCAGGAGTTCCTCAGTGTTATGAGGCGTCAGCTCAGAGCTGCCAAGAAGTTCATGGAGAATTAATAATCTTCTATGCTTATTTGATAACTTTAAAGGAGCATCGCGGATTAGCAATGCTCTTTTTGGTGATACACTTGACATAAACATTAGCAGATATGTTCGTATATACTGCAATATAATATCTATTTTAGCGTTTATAAAAACAGACAATATAAAACGAAACGTATGAAAAGAACAATTATAGAAAAGATGATCCTCGTTATTGCCTATTCCGGTCTGATTGGTGGTATCTTATTAGGCACACTTATCAGTAAGGGTATCTGGGAATCGGGTTCTGAAATGTGCGCACCTCGAGCGTTTTTTATGTTCGTAGGCAGTATTTTTGTTTCTGTAGGCTGCTGGGCTGTACTTTTGGAAATCATAGCTTTGTCCGATAGAATAAGAAACATTGAGAATAAGATATCTTAGATTATGTTTTTACCGCAGATATGAATAATATATCCCATAAATACGATAAAAACAAGCTAAGATAGTATCAATAATAGTAACTTATCTCATTCTCAATTACTTATAAAAAATACGTACTTTTAATACACTCGAAAGGATATTATCCTGTGACAGGACTTACTTTTCTTCCGTAATTTATATGATGCGCCTGATGCTTCTATTGCTTTGGTCGATTATGAGCGGCACACGTTCTACCACCACCATAGAAGTGTCGAGACCCAATGCCTTTGGCTCGTTGATACCTATCTTGCTGATAAGAGCGTAGAAAGTCATCAACAAGTTCTGCTGGCGGTTGCCGGAACTCTCCGGATAATATACGCGATGAATGATGATGAATCGGAAATCGCCAGAGATTTTGTTTTTTCGAAGCGAAGGATAGGTGCTTCTTAAATCCACCTTCTTGCTTGCCACAAGATCTTCCACCACTTGTCGCAGATATAGACTCACACGTGGTTCTATGCGGAAACCTATGTGCATCGTTATGCTGTAAAGCGTGTCGGGCACCAGGATTTCGCAGCTGTATTCCAATGTGTCTGGTGTATCGGCAAACTCCATGTTGATAAGCCAGTAATGGTCTGCACGTTTAGGCTGCTTGTTGATGATTGAGTAGAGCAGTTTGTCGTCTACGGTACCTTCCTGGGTGGCATGGTTTATATAGACAAGGTTGGAGGCGTACTTGGGAATGCTCTCGTCGGTCTTAATGTCGGAGATAATCTGATAATAGTCGTCCAGAGGTTTGGCGCTGATATAATGGCGGCGTATCTTCATGGCTTCGCTCAATATAGAGAAGGTTCCGCTGATCAGTGCCTGACTCGCAACGATTACCGCACCCGTGGCCATGATGATGGAGAAGAACAGTAGGCTCTGCGGCATGATGGAAAAGAATGGATTCACGGACAATGCTGTCGGCACATGGTTCAGCACCCATGCTCCCTGTCCTAGATAGTTGAGAATGAGCATGGTCTTAACAAAACCCCAGCTGATGGCGATGTTCTTCCTGCCGCAATGTCCCAGGTCGGAGTAAAGTGCCTCAGCACCCGTGGTACAGAGAAATACGGCGCCCAGAATCAAGAACCATTCTGGTGATTGGGCCAGCAGCATGACTGCATAATAGGGATTGAAAGCCTTCAGTATCAATGGATAAGACGTGATGCTGAAAGCTCCCGTCACGCCCAGCAGCAGGAACCATAGCAGCATGAAGACTCCGAACGACTTGCCTATGTTTTCGGTGCCAAAGCGCTGCACGAAGAAGATGATCGTGATAATGGCAAGGGTGATAGGGATGACCGGCAGGTTGGGAGTCCTTCGATGGCTGTGGTAACCGTGATGGCTGGGGTAATGATTCCATCTGCCAGCAAGGTGCTTGCGCCAATGATAGCCAATAAATAAATCCACTTGTTCTTGAGTCGGCGCAGCAGGGCATAGAGGGCAAGAATGCCTCCTTCGCCATTGTTGTCGGCTCGCAGTGCCACGCATACATATTTGATGGTGGTCTGAAGGGTGAGTGTCCAGATGATGCAGGACAATGCGCCCAGGATAGTGCTCTCGTTGATGGTTTCGCCTGTATGGAGGATGGCCTTCATCACATAGAGGGGTGATGTTCCGATATCTCCAAACACGATGCCTAATGTTATGATCAATCCCAGGAAGCCTACTCGATGATGATGGCAGACTACTGAACTTTCTGTTTTTTCTTTCATATTTATTCTCTTAAATAATAAGTTATCCTTTTGAATAAGAATAATCTTAGCAGGTAAAAATGACTCCTTAGCTGGAGACTTTTACAATACTATATTGATTATAAATTGCGTGCACAGGTATTAATAGTTGGTAAGATATAAGATTTGCTTGAGTTTTTTTTACAGATTTAATATTCACCCACAAAAATAGTTAAAGTAAAGCAATATAAAATAGGAAAAAGTCTTCGCAAGTACTATATAGCATAAGAAATCGTTTCGCAAGTTTAGTGGATATCAGTTCTCAAATAATAGGAAGTGGTCCAATTTACAGAAGGTTCTTTTTAGTTATAGCCAAGACTGCACAAAGGCTTACGCAATACTGAAACATCAAAAGTTCCAATTTGCTGTGCAATGATGTGCGCTCACCTTGGCAGTCTTGGCAGAGCAGACTAAATTATGAGCTATTATAATTTGTCAGCCCATGATCCTGAACCCTTATTACCTTAAAATGATTTCATGTGAATGAAAAACTTATGGCAACTATATTAATAACTTGGATTCTGTTTTAATTTCTTGTTTAAATCCAGACATCTTTGTGGTATTGGGAAAACCGTTGTAAACCCGGTAGACTCCTTTTCTAATGGAGTTCTTTGATCATATGCCTTGGTATATTTGCCAAAACGGATGAGATCTTGACGTCTCCAACCTTCCCAAACCAATTCCAGCAGACGTTCCTTTAGAATGTTGTCCAAATTGGCTTCCACATGAGGCATTCCTACTCGGTCTCTTATAGCGTTCAGCTCTATTGAACCATCCTCGCCATTGCGAACTTTCGCCTCGGCTTCCATCAACAGCGCGTCACCATATCTAAAAAGGACGATATCGTTGTCAACCTGCCGTCCGTCCGAATAGGCGGTTCGATCAACCTCGTATTTGCCTACACGAGCGCCTGCCGTCTGTTTATATGGGCTGTTGCTGAGGTTCAGTTTCAGTTCAAGCGGCATATACACCAACGGCTTCCCGTTGTCCAAATATATCTTCTTTCCGTCAACAAGCACGGTATCTGCATAGAAGTTTATCTTGAATCTATTGTCAACATGATCAGTTCCGTAACCGAAAGCCTTGACGGTTGAAACAGTTGCACATGTGCCGTTTTCGGAAGAACCACCATAAGCTCCGCCATGTTTGTAGTGGCGTGAGCGGTAAAGATAATGGTATTCGTTCAAGTATAAGTTCTTGTCCAATGGGATTGTGAAGATGTTCTCCTTGGAATTTTCATTATGAACCGCAAAGTTCGATGCATAGTCGCTCTCCAACTCATAGCCTTCTTGCCGCAGTTGCTCGCAATACCAGATGCAGGTTTCCCAAGCGTTCTTTTTCTCGCCATTCACATTGAAGTAAATGTTTTTCCCGTCCTGACGCTTGCCGTCGGTCCAGTTATCATCCGTATATATTTCCGCATTCAAGGCAAGCTTTGCAAGCAGGAAGTTTGCGACCGGGCGTGTCACACGTCCGTAATAGTTCCCCTCCTTGTTGGAATGCTCATCGGCGAGCTGTGGGGCAACATCCTGCAACTCGTCAACAATAAACTTGAATACCTCACTTCTTTCGCTTTGCGTTACCTGCTCCAATTTCACGTCGTATGATGTCACGATAGGAACACGCCCGAACATATCCATCGCATAATAGTAGAACAAGGCTCGTATAGCTTTTACCTCTGCCGTGAAATTTCTTGTCTGTTCTGCAGAAAGCAGACTCTTATGGCTGTCAATGATAGAAAGCGACTGGTTAGATATAACAATTACCTTGAAGAGAGATTTCCATACATTATATAAATTAATATCATTGGCATTCCACTTGTGCTGATACATGTTCTCCCACAAACCGCCATCATACCAGTCTCCACCACGGATTGGAATCATTGCCTCGTCAGTGGTCAAGGTATTGTAGTCGTAAATACCCCGGCAAGTTCCTTGAAGCCCTTCCGACTCCTGATTGCTCCCTATGTAGTTGTACAGGGAAGCTACTGCGTTTTTGTATATATTATCAGCATTGTTGTAGATTGCCTCTTGGTCCAGCTGGTCTTTGGGATGCTCATCCAGACAGCTGCTGAAACAAAGTATTAACGGTGCTGCTAATATGTATTTAATAATAGTCTTCATACTCTTTTCGTTTTAAAATTGTACACTCAGTCCCAATGAGTAAGTACGGTATAATGGATAGTTGCGCTTGTCGTCAATACCCATCGTACTGTTGACAACATAGCTATTTATCATTGGTGTCAAACCTTTATATCCGGTGATTATTCCAATGTTGCTAATGTTGCATGATACACGCAAGGAACGAATAAGCTTGCTCCTCAAAGGCACATTGTAGCCTATTGTCAGATGCTCGAAGTTCAGGTAATCACCTTTTTCAAGCCAGTAGTCAGAGACTCTCTGGTCTATGATGTTCTTCTTTGGAGCATCCTTAAAGACATTGTAGTCTGGGAAGCAAGCCATGCTTGTGTAAGCCAGTCCTGTTCCGTTGAAAATCTTGTGCCCGAATGCTCCATTCATCTGTATGGAGATATAGTAATTCTTGTATCTGAAACTTATGTTTGAGCCAAGGATCACCTTTGGTGTGGCTTGTCCTGCAATGTATCGGTCGCCTCCGTCGCTCAAATCCACCTTGCCATTATGATCAAGGTCCTCTATGTCATAAGAATAGCTGCCGTTCTCGTTCTTGACAAGCCCCTTACAATGTGGCAAGTAGAAAACGCCAAGCGGCTGTCCAACTATCTGATAGACCACGTTGTTGTCGCCGCCGTTTTGCCCAGCACCATCCAATGATCCAATAGCAGTGATGTTCGCTGCCGACATGCTCATTCCATTGTAATCTCCACTTAGCGAGATGAGTTTGTTGCTTTGAAACGACAGATTCATATTGATGTTAAGATCCAGGTCCTTCTTGCTTATTGGCTGCACGGACAAGCCCAGCTCAAATCCGCGGTTTGACATAGAACCGATGTTTGCCAGCAATGTATTGTATGCGAATGGTGGAACCGGAACCTCATAGGCGTAGAGCATGTCGGTAGTTTTGGAATAGTAATACTCCGCTGTAAGCATAAGCCTGTTGGCAAAGAGACCAATGTCCGCACCGAGGTTAAACGTTGTCTTCGTTTCCCACTTTAAATCAGGATTGTTGTTTCTTACCATCCCAAGGGTTACTGTTGGAGAACTCTTTACCGGAACAATGCCAGTTTGCCTAACGGTGTTCATGGTTGTGTAGGCTGTGATACCGCCAAGATTGCCGGCCTGTCCCAAACCAGTGCGGAGTTTTAGCACTGACAGCGGTTTTATGCTGGCAAGGAAGCTTTCCTTCTTCATGTCCCAAGTGAATGATACAGATGGGAAGAATCCCCATGTGTTGTTGTCACCAACCATTGACGATCCGTCACCGCGTGCATTAACTGCTAAGGTATATCTGTCAAGCAGATTATAAGTGATGCTTCCCATTACAGAAGCCAGAGACTGGTCTTCGTAAGTGCTTTCTGTTCCACCATATGGACGGGCTGCCGTCGCACCGAGATTGTCGTAATGAAAATCGTTTGTAGGTATGCCCTTGGCATACACCCAGAAAGCTGTTTTTCTCAGCTTTCTGTATTCACTGCTTACTCCAGCAGAGACCTTATGTATGCCGAACCCTTTGTTGAAATCAAGAGATACATTGCCAAGCCATTCCTCTTTCTTGAACTCACCACGGTACACGTTGCCTTGTGCCCATACCCATGTCGGACAGAATTGTCCGTTCTCGGTAGAGCCATACAGGTAAGAGCCGAAGGTGGATACACGCAAGTTCTTATTGAAATCGTAGCTCAGCTTTATGTGCGCGTCAAAGTTCAAATCCTTGGAGTCGTTTTTCTCTTCAAGCAATATTCCAGGTGGGTTGATATGCGTTGCCGATTCGTTTTTCAGCCAGTTTCCATGCTCGTCAGTACCAGCAGGGAAAGTTGGGTTCTGGCATGCTGCGGAATAGAACAGCATCTGCGTATCAAAGATGTCATGGTTCTTGAATGAAGAGCCGAAAACTCCGAATTCTCCGGTTAGTCTGTCATTGAAGGCTTTCTGGGTTACATCAACTTTGGCAACAAAAACGTTATAGTCCATCTTCTTGATGATGGTGTTGTGGTCCATTACTCCGAAAGATGCACGATAGTTTGACTGTGGCGTACCTCCGCTGAATGCAAGGTAATGATTGTTCACCATCCCCGTGCGTGTAATCACCTTGTAGTTATCGGTATTGAAACCTCCGTTGTTGCAATAGATACCCAATGCCTTTGCCGTTGCAACATATTCTGCGGCATTGAGCATCTCCAGGTGTTTGTACATCTGCTCGAATCCCACATTACCCTCATACGAGATTTGGAATCCTCGTCCTGTGCCTTTCTTGGTTTTTACCTCTATAACACCAGACGCTCCACGTGAACCATACATGGCGGTCTCCGCAGCATTCTTTAATATACGAAAACTCTCGATGTCTGCTGGATAGATGGTTGATAGGGTAAGTACGTCAGAAGTGACACCATCAATCAGCACTAAAGGGTCATTGCCTCCTATGATGGAGGTTGTACCACGTACTCGCACACTATTGAGCATAGCCATACGATCCAGACCGTTGGATGTCACATTGACACCAGCAGCCTGACCACTTAACACGTCAAGGGCGTTGTTGGCCACACCCTTGTTGGAATGATTTCCAACTATCTTTATTATATTACTTCCATTGTCAATGGAATCTTTCCGTTCTGCAGGAACTTGCTTTTGTGCATGAGCCAAAGAACTGCAAAAGAGCGCAATGAGAAGTAATGTAAAGTCTTTTTTGCTCTTTGCCATTTTCTATTTCTTTTACTTTGGTTATGGATGATTTCTGATAAGCAAAGATAAGGTGCAATACATTAAAAAACGTATATAAACTCCAATATTTATGCATTATTAACTATAAAAATCGAAACACGTCGAGTAAATCTCTATCACAGCTGCACCTGCCCGAGAATATAACGATTCGCGGAGTTTTTGAGGATGTAAAAAAAATGTGTTTTTCCATTATTACATCACAGGTCAGCAACCATTTTTATGTATTTGTATCTTAATGTTATCGTATTAAAGAACAATGGTAAAAGTCATGCAAATTTAAGATGTACCCAATGTAACTACGGATATTTTTGGCGTTCTCTCATAAATAGTATAATTTTGAATTTTTATATGTAAGACATCTCTTACCTAAAAGATTATTACTATCTTATGCATTACATAAAACGTGTAACACAAAACATGAAATAGATATAAAACGTTATGGAACAGCTGAATAACCCATTTGTTATCTACGGATATAAGGGAACAGAATACTTCTGCGACCGCAAGAAAGAGACGGATCTCATCATGAAGGCTTTGCAGAATGAGCGCAACATCGTCCTGCTAATTCAGATATAATCATAGAATTAGACTTTGCCTCTATACCATATTCCGTAATCATGCTGTAAATATAGTTATTTCTTTATCGCCAAATATAGGGTTAAATATTTAAATATCTTTAGTTATTGCAACCGTAACACCATTGTCGCAGCTTCGTCAATGCCTTTCAATCTCATCGCAATCGCGATGTAATAATACTGCCGTACCTTTGCAACCGTAATCAAACGATATAGGTTATGAATGCTAAAAGGGGAATTATTGTATTAGGATTGCTCTCGGCGGCTAACATGCCAACGTGGGCGCAACAGATTAAGGGTGTGGTTATCGACCAGAAATCGAAAGAGACACTCATCGGTGCAGTCGTCACTGTGGATGGAACCAACGTGAAGGCTATCACCAACATCGACGGAAACTTCCAAATCGATGGATTGGATAAAGACAAGAAATATACACTATATATAAATTATGTAGGATATAAGACTCAAAAAATTGACGGGGTTCAGGCGAAGGACGCAGATCAGGTAATTGCGCTGCAATCTGATGAACAGCAGCTGAAGGAGGTGACCGTTACCGCAGTGGAAAGGCGTAATACGGATGCGGCAATGATACAGGTGGCCAAAAGCAGTCCCGTCATCGTGAGCAATGTTTCGGCACAGGAAATATCCAGAACTCAGGATACGAATGCGGGTGAGGTGATACGCCGAGTGCCAGGCGTGAGCCTCATCGACGATAAATTCGTGATGGTTCGTGGTTTGTCGCAGCGTTATAACAATGTGTGGGTGAACGGAGGAGCAGTGCCCAGTTCAGAGGCTGATTCCAGGGCATTTTCCTTCGACATCATCCCAAGTTCGCAGATTGACAACCTTACCATCGTAAAGTCACCAACGGCTGAATATCCCGCTGATTACTCAGGCGGTTTCATCATCGTCAACACCAAGGAGATTCCGGCAAAAAACAGTTTCAACGTCGCCGTGGGCGGAAACTGGAATACATCTTCTGCCTTCAAGGACTTTTCTTACTCAAAAGGTTCTGGAACCGATTTCCTTGGGTTCGACAACGGAATGAGAAATCTGAACGGAGGCATCAATGCCCAGCTCAATCCACAGCTCGATGCCAACGGAAAACCGATGGGCGATTATGCTACTTCGCTCCTGGGCAACGGATTCAATAATGATTGGCTCATCAAGAACAAGAAGCCTTTGGGCGACTTGAAACTGGCAGCCAGCCTAAACCAGCGCTGGATGCTCGGCGGAAGAACACTCGGCATGCTCGCCGCCCTGAACTATACCAACGAATACCGCACCTACGAGAACATGGAGAACAATCTCTATGGCATCTATGATGCGGCAAACGACAAGCCGAACTATCTTCGTCACTCTATTGACGATCAGTATAATAATAACGTGAGACTCGGAGCAATGCTCAACTTCACCTTCCTTTCCAAGGACGGTAACCACAAGTATCAGCTCAAGAACATCTTCAACCAGTTGGCTACCAGCCGATATACCTGGCGTGATGGCGTGAGCGCCCAGTCGAACCTGGAGCGAAGCGCAGAGTATTACTACCGCAGTAGAACTACATATAACGGTCAGCTTACCGGCAAGCACACCTTCACTAGCGATGCCCTTGACTGGAGCATCGGGTATGCGTATGCCAACCGTCATTTGCCTGACCGTCGCAGATTTCTCATCGACGATGCTCTTGAATCGGGCGTTTATGCCCTGAGCACCGGCAACGACATATCCCGCGAGTGGACTCAACTCGACGAACACATTCTCTCTCTTGGTGTAAATGACAAGCACCACTTCAAGTTTGGCAACTTTGAGCCAGACTTGCAGGTGGGTGCCTATGGGGAGTATCGCAGCCGAGAATACCAGACCCGCAACTTCATCTACAACTGGAATGTTTCAGCTAACAACATGCCATCCGACTTCCGTCACAGCGATATCCCAACCCTGCTCTCCAGCGAGGCAAACATGGGTTACGACAAGCTGTATCTTCTGGAGGAAAAGCAGATGCGCAACAACTACCGCGGACACAACACCTTAGGCGCAGGATACCTGGCGTTGTCTCTCCCCTTTGGCAAACTCGGCATCCACGCCGGTGTCCGCTTCGAGCATAATGATATGGAACTCATCTCCAATTCCCGTGACTACGAGAAGAGTGAATCGAGCCGTCATTACAAGACCGATGATGTTTTTCCATCTCTCAATACAACATATAAGATCAACGACCAGCATCAGGTGCGATTGTCGTATGGCCGCAGTATTAACCGCCCAGAATTCCGTGAAGTATCGTCGTCGGTGTATTACGACTTCGACCTTGCCAGCAATGTGCAGGGAAACACTGAGTTGAAGAACTGTTATGTCGATAACCTCGACCTGCGATATGAGTGGTATCCATCCCGTGGAGAGCTCATTTCGCTGGCAGTCTTCTACAAGCACTTCGATTCTCCTATCGAGTGGACCTACACGGTGGCAGGTGGCACAGACCTAATTTACTCTTACAAGAATGCGAAGAGTGCCAATAACTACGGTGTGGAGCTGGATATCAGAAAGAATCTCGGATTCATAGGATTGAAGGATTTCAGCTGGTCGTTTAACGGTGCTTTGATTAAGAGCAAGGTGCAGTTTGAAAAGGGTTCAAAAGAGGAAGACAGACCGATGCAGGGTCAGTCGCCATACCTTATCAACACCGGCATCTTCTATAAGAACGAGCCATTAAAGATGGATATCGCCCTGCTTTACAACCGCATAGGCAAGCGAATCATCGGTGTGGGCAGAAGCGAAGGAAGTACAGGCGATGATTCCAACGCCCGAGTGCCTCACAGCTACGAGATGCCCCGCAACACCATCGACTTCTCGCTGGCTAAGAAATTCGGAGACCATCTGGAGCTGAAGCTCAATGTAAGAGATCTTCTTGCAGAAAAGATATATTACAAGCAGTTTGCCGATGTAACGTATAGCGACGGAAGCAAGAAGGAAGTAGAAGAAATAGCAAGACGCTACAAGCCGGGCAGAAACATCGGTTTGCAGGCAATCTATAAATTTTAGAGACTATCCGTAGAATTTCAAGAAAGATAATATTAGATGTTTGTTTAATAAAACAGGAAATAATGATGAACAAGATGTATTTTTTAGGATGCATGGGCATCCTCGCAGCATCTGCCATGTTGAGCAGCTGCAGCAGTGACAATGACGATCCAACTCCTTCTCCAAATCCTGGATCAGAAGTAGTTTACAAGTGGACAACCAATGGTGGCTTGAAGGCTTGCGACCACATCCTCTTCGGAACAGATGACAAGGAAAATGCCAACGGAACACAGATTGGCAACGGCGACCAGGAATTCGTCTTCACAGGCAAGCAGACTTTGAAGAAAGGCACTTATCTCCTCAAGGGATGGGTATATATTGCAGATGGTGCTGAGCTTACCATCGAACCGGGAACGATCATCAAGGGCGACAAGCAGACCAAGGCGGCACTCATCGCAGAGCGTGGCGGCAAACTCATCGCCAAAGGTACAGCCACAGAGCCTATCGTCTTTACATCTGAAGAGACCGCCGGCAGCAGAAAGCCTGGCGACTGGGGTGGCATCATTCTCTGCGGCAAGGCTAAGAACAACCAGACTGAGCAGCAGATAGAGGGTGGTCCTCGTACCAAGCATGGTGGCACAGATGATGCTGACAACTCAGGAGCCTTGAGTTATGTACGCATTGAGTTTGCCGGTTATCCATTCCAGAAGGATAAGGAGATTAATGGTTTAACCTTAGGTTCTGTAGGTTCAGGCACAGAGATTGACCACGTTCAGGTATCTTATTCCAATGATGATTCCTTCGAGTGGTTTGGCGGTACAGTAAACTGCAAGTATCTCGTAGCCTATAAGGGCTGGGATGATGATTTCGATACCGATAACGGTTTCTCAGGAAAGGTGCAGTATGGTCTTTCTCTGCGCGACAGCAAGATAGCCGATACCTCTCAGAGCAACGGTTTTGAGAGCGACAACTGCGCCGATGGTGCAACCGTGGACCCTCGTACCAAGGCAATCTTCTCTAACATCACCTTTGTAGGTCCTAAGGTATTGGATTCTAAGTTCCAGAACACCACAGATTATATCACTGCCGGAGCATACAATCCAAACAACGGTTCAGCCCTCGGCAAGTTCCAGTCAGCCATGCAGATTCGTCGTTCTTCTAACCTCAACTGCATCAACTCTGTAGCCTTAGGCTGGCCTATCGGTTTGATTGTTGATGGTGAGAAAGGTAAAACCGTGAAGGATGCCAAGGATGGCAAGTTCAAGCTTCAGAATGTATATTTCGCAGGTATGGATGCCGTTGGTACTGATGCCAACAAGAAGTATGAGGATTATCTCTACGATGCTGCAAAGAAGCAGGATATCGACAAGAATCAGAAGTCATACAGCAACACCTTCTTCTTCTCAGAGCAGAGCAACAAGTATTTTGATTCATGGACCTCATTGGTTGGTGCAGATGGCTATACTCCTATCGCAGGAAGCCCATTGCTTGGTGCCGCAAGTTTCGCTGGCTGGACAGGTTTCGACACCGTAACCTACATCGGAGCCTTCGATGGCAGCAACAACTGGATGAATGGTTGGACCAACTTTGATCCTCAGAATGCGAAGTACTAGAAAAAGATTAGTACCAGAACAAGAATTAGAATCGCTAATTTCTATTTTGACTATAAGGTTTTCTTTTATTGGGGCATGGCGCAGTGATTTGTGCCATGCTTTTTTTGTAGTATGGAGAAAAATGAGGCAATAGCATTTCAAACTTTTAAAAAGATGTATTATGCAAAAACACTAGTGTCTCGTTTAAACGGGCCACTAGTGTAGTGTTATATATAAAGTGAACACCAATAAATAACAAAGGAGTGATGAAGTTGGATTTTCAACAACATCTCTCCATTTTTACTTTTTTATCGCAAAAAAAGAATGATATTGCGAAGAAATAGCTATCTTTGCAATATTATAATAAAATCTCATAAGTATGCCAACAAACAAGAATGTTCAACTAAGATATAAGATACTGGACAGATGTTTCAGTAACTTTAAAATATAAGACAATGAAACAAAATATTATAGACCGTATCAATCATTTGGCTAACGAAAAGGAGCCTTTCCTTTTTGTCGTCAACTATGCAGGTTCGGAAGCATACATACGGAAGCTGTCTGAAATAGCTATCGATGAATGCCTTTATGACTTTGAGGGTATAACCAATGTAAAACGGCAGTCACTCTCTTCGGTTACCAAACATCCGACGTGGAAAGTGTTTGAGCCAAATTTTGAAGATTACACGAAAAGTTTTGAAACCGTCAAAAGCAACATCCTGCGTGGAAACAGTTATCTTGCCAACCTTACTTGTGAGGTGGCTGTGGACTGCAACCTTACGTTGGAGGACATCTTCCTACGTGCTAAAGGCAAGTATAAGATTCTACTAATAGACAATAATAGCAATAGACGGTTCGTATGCTTCTCGCCGGAAACATTCGTGAAGATAAAGAACGGAATGATATATTCTTATCCGATGAAGGGCACGATTGACGCGTCCTTACCCGAAGCAGAGCAAGTGTTGATGGGCGATAAAAAAGAAGCAGCTGAACATGCTACAATTGTGGACCTGATTCGCAATGACCTTAGCCGTGTGGCAGAGCATGTAAGTGTGGATAAATACCGTTATATTGATGTGCTCCATACCAATAAGGGGGATATTCTCCAGACCAGTTCCGAAATAAGCGGTAAGTTGTCAACCGGTTATCAAAAGTACATCGGAAACATATTGGATGCAATGTTGCCCGCAGGTTCCATAACAGGTGCGCCAAAGGACAAGACTATGGAAATAATCCATGAGGCGGAAGGCTATGACCGTGGATTCTATACAGGAGTCATGGGTATATATAATAATGGTGAACTCAACTCGGCTGTAATGATACGCTTTCTTGAAAATGACGGAATAGGAACGTATTTCATGGCAGGAGGAGGCATTACTTCGAAGAGTGATTGCAGAAAAGAATACGAGGAAGTATTACAAAAAGTGTATCTTCCTTTTGAATAGAACTGATTTTAATATGGCACAGCAATTCGTAGAGACAATAAAGATTGTGAATGGAAAGACACAAGCTCTTGCATACCATCAGGAAAGAATGGAAAGAACGATCTGTAAGTTCTTTCCTTCATTATGCAATGCGTCCATACCTTCATTGGAAAAACTGATAAATCCAACGGAAAGCATGGATTTTTACAAGGCGAGAGTGGTGTATGGCGAACAAGGCGTTGAAGCAGTAGAATATGCTCCGTATTTTATTCGAAACATAAACTCCATTCAAGTGGTCGCAGACGACACGATAACGTATAGCTACAAAAGTACCGACCGCAGTCGCCTCAATGCCTTGGTCGCACAGAAAGGAAACCGTGACGACATCATCATCGTCAAACATGGACTTTTAACGGATACCTCGTTCACGAACCTTGCCATATTTGACGGCAAACATTGGGTGACTCCCAGACATCCCTTATTGCCAGGCACAAAAAGAGCCGCACTATTGGACAAGGGAATGATACAAGAAGCAGATATTACATTGGAAGATTTGCGAAATGCCAACAAGGTAAGTCTTTTTAATGCAATGATTGAGTTTGGTGAAAGAGAAATAGCAATGGAGAATGTCCACTTTTGAACATTCTCTATTTCTTCTGATATACAAGATATTTTATGGTTGTAGCGAACATGGCTACTAAAATATTTGGTGTTATCAAATAAATACCATATCTTAGCAAGCGCAAGAGTTGTTTGAACCATTATGCAAAGTAAAGCAGGCAGAAGTTGTCTGACTTTCGCTAAATCGTTACCATAAATAAACCAGTCAAAACAACTATGCTGATTATTAGACTGATATAACTTTTTTTGTTATCCTATGCAAAGATAATGCAAATGAGCGCAATGAAAACTTGTTTTCAAATTGCCGAGTGCAGCTTATCTTATGCAAAAAAGATACGACAAAAAGTCAAGAATCTGTAAAAAATGAAGTAAAATCATTCTGTCATAGTTGAAAACTTGTTAAAATAATTGCGACTTTCCTTTGTTTTTTCAATGAAAAGCCGTACCTTTGCACCCAAGGTGTAAAGGTACACTTAAAAAAGATTCAACTGAGACTTAAACATTTACAATCAATCATATAAAACTAACAATAAAATGAAGAAAAAGTTATCAACAATCATGATGCTATTGGCCTCTTTATTGCCGATGAATGCACAAAATCTACAAAAGGGTGATTATGGTTATCTCTACTGTCACATGAGTGATAAGGGGGAATATACTGCTTTTGCCGTTTCTCGTGATGGATACAACTATCAGGATATCAATGAAGGAAAAGCTATTTTCAATCCTAAAGAGCATGCTCGTATTGAGGGCGGTACACGTGATGCTTACATAACTCGTACACATGATGGTAAGGGTTATCTGATGGTTACTACCGACATGTGTGTGGCTAAAAGTCATAAATGGGATAATTACGGTATTGATTTGCTCAAAAGTGACGATTTGATTCATTGGACAAGTGTTACTTTCGATTATCGTAAGGGTATGCAGAATTTCTGTGATGCGGCAACTGCTCAGTCTCCTTATAAGGATTGGAGCACTATCAACCGTGTCTGGGCTCCTCAGATATTCTGGGATCCAAATTATGTTTGGGAAAATGGTGAACGAGGTGGTTACATGATTTATTATTCAATGTTGAATCGCCCGGAGGAAAAGTATGATCGTATGTATTACAGTTATGCTGATAAGAGTTTTACGAAATTGACTACTCCGAGAATTCTCTTTGATTGGGGATATGCAACTATTGATGCTGATATTAATTTCCTCAAGAGCGATGGACTTTATCACATGCTTATCAAGAAAGAGGGTGGACATCGTGGCATCTTTACTGCTACAAGTAAGTATCTTACTCATAGTTGGGGCGCACCAGTAGAGGATGATTTCGTCAGCTTCGAGGGGAACAAAATGTGTGAAGGCAGCAGTGCATTCCAGTTGATTGGCGATGATACATGGCGCGTGGCTTATATTCAGTATAGCGACCATCCTAAGCATTATCGTATTTGCAAGGCCGATAAATATCTCCGCAATTTCTCTGATCCGGTGGATATTAAGGGTGTAACTGCTCCTCAGCATGGTAGTTTTATGAGATTGACCAAGAAAGAATACAAGCGACTCTTGGCATGGGATAAAAAACTGAGAGGAGAAAATAGTAAGTAATCCAGAATATTAGCCACACAGGCTTTCTATAACTTACCCACATAGAGTACTGCATATTATCCATATTAATGGACTGGTATGTGGGGCTATGTGGGTAATGTGTTTATGTATATCTTAAAATCTGTATATGTGCACATCTATGTGTATGTGTGCCTGCGCGATCGTGTGTGATTGCGCATGTATATTATAATGAGTTTTCTTTCAGTTTTAATGTTAATTTGTAATTAAATGTTAAAATATTGCTATTTTTGAAACTTTTTTCTTGAAATATTTGGTGGA